>Ga0256405_10001097_pt1 | contig 78818 bp, 68 predicted proteins | sample RumenRJG_02DNA_FD_189096 | JGI IMG/M metagenome (GOLD analysis project Ga0256405, IMG submission 189096) | Bovine rumen microbial communities from Lethbridge, Alberta, Canada - RJG_02 | ecosystem: Host-associated > Mammals > Digestive system > Stomach > Rumen | place: Canada: Alberta... | reverse complement strand
AACTCTGAACCCGCCGTTAATGTGACTATCGCAGGCAGAAAACTACCCCAAAGGCGGACACGGGTGCAGCGTCACGCTGCCGCACCCGGCAGGCGAGACCCGGGGGACATCGGTGATTGGTTATATGATAACAGTGTCAGATTTGTTTTTCTGCTCAATCTGAGTCATTTTAGTGCGGCGATTGCTGAAGCCCTCCTATTTTCCCTTCACTTTGTCAGAAGGTTGATAGCAGGAGGCTCTGCAAAGATTCTCAGCCCTTTCTTTTGGCTCAACCGATCTGTTGATTGACTGTAATAGCAATAATCATTCTGTCTTTTACGCCTGCATCACATCATCTGCCAACAGCAAGGCACGGCACAAACGCATTTGTGCCGTGCCTTTTCAGGTAGATATCACAGTTATTACGGTTGATATGCTTTTTTCTCTCAGCTTACCACCTTGACAGTAAAATACTTTTTGACTATCTGACCGTCTTGATCCTTCACCTTGACGCAGACATCGTAGGTTGTCTTAACAGCAGGTGTAAAACTGCCGGTGAACTGACTGCCGTATTTCAGAATTGTAGACCATTTTTCAGAGCTGTGCTTTTTACAGTACATACCACACTGAACCGGACCGATTCCGCCTGAATACTTACCCTTTATCACTAAAGTTTTTCCGTATGTCAGCGTTTCGGCAGAAATTACGGACAAATTCTGCAGCGGCGCTGCCACCTTTACACTGAAATCCTTTTGAACACTCATGCCGGAACCATCCCTGACGATAACACGGATATCATAGGTCGTTTTGACCTGCGGCTTGATCGTCACCTTCGATTTTGCAGAAAAGTCCTGTACCAGAGAATATTTCTCTGCGCTGTGTTTTTTATAATAGACTGCATAAGTATAATTGCCGCTGCCGCCTTTTGCTGCTGCATTAACAGTAACCGTCTGTCCCAATTTGATAGTGTCAGCAGAAATTACGGAAAGATTCTGCGGAACCGAAACACGCACCGTCACGGTACATTCAGCCTTTTTGCCCTCTTTCGTTTCGGCTGTGATGACGGCTGTACCGCTTTGAAGCCCCTTGACGGTACCGTTCTGTACGGTTGCAACAGCACTGTTACTGCTCTTCCACGTCAGCGTATCTTTCACGCCTGCCGGCACGAAACTCCAGTTCAGCGCCTTGCTGCTGCCGGCGTCTATGGTCATTTCCGGAGGCAGCTCTACCGCAAAAGCCCTGTCCCCGTCGGTAGCATAAAAAGGTATCTTTTTTTCTTCTGCGTATGATTTAACATAAGACTCCGACGTACACATCAATGTAAAGTCTCATGAACACAAATAGTTAATATTATCCCCTATCTCCGTAACAGAGGCAGGCAGAATGACATAGGGAAGCTTTTGGTCATCTGCAAAAACAAAATCTCCCAGCTTTGAAAGTCCCGTACCTTCAAAAGTTATGCTCTGCAGATTGCTGCAGTCACCAAAAGCACCTTCACCGATGGTTTTTACATTGGCAGGTATCGTCAGGCTTTTGATATTCTTATTATAATAGAAGGCATATTCCTCAATTTCTGTCGTTCCCGGAAGAATCGTGACGTTTTCGGCACAAGGCGCACTGACAAGAATTTTGCTGTTTTTATAAATGGCACCGTTTTTGTATGTATAAAGTCCCGATGCACTGATACTTGTCAGAGAATCACAGCAGGTAAAGGCAAACGTGTCTATCTGAATGACTGACGGAGGAATGGTAAAGCTTTTCAGGTTTGTGCAGCTATTAAAGGCACTTTTGCCGATATGCTTGATCGTGTTGGGCAATGTTACCTTTTCAACATTACTCTGTCTTTCAAGGAAAGAATCTCCGATGCTGACAATCGTCTTACCGTTGATTTCCGACGGTACATAAACGTGCGTCGGCATTGTCTGTCCGTCATACTGATAAACTTCATAGCCCTCATAGGTACTGTTGTATTTGACACTGAACATACTGGTTCGCTTGGTAATATCATAGCCTCTCGGCGCTGTTCCCACATAACCGGCTTCTACTTCATAATACGGCTTTCCGTCAGTTACCATGGCGTTCATGTGTCCGGAACCTGCACCGGGATCACGGTTGCCGTTTCTTGCCCAGGCGGTCAGTCCGCATTTTTCGGCAAGTGTGATCACAGCATCTGTTGATGCCCAGCAGTCTCCGCCTCCGGCAACAATCAGTCCCTGGGCAGAGGAATAATATCGGTCATAGTTTCGTGCTGCGACAAATTGTCCGATCTTATCAAGCTTCTGCTCGGTGGTCATAGACGCTGTGATATTATCTTTTACATAATCGTCCATAACTCTCTGACAATAGATATTGCCATATTCCACCAGTTCAACATTGATATCAGCGGTTTCTCCTCCGGACTTAACCTTAACCGTATATTTTCCGGGAGAAATTGACCTTGAGACTTTTGACGGCTCCTGCCCCTCGATCGGATAAGAATATCCTACCGAAAACGAACCGTTGTTATACCAGTAGGTTGTCTGATAAAGAGGGGTGATAAGACCTGTTTCAGACACCTGCAGATAACTGCCGCCCGAAACCGAATAAGTCACATCAGATGAAGTGCCGCTGACCCGGATCTGAAAACTCTGCGGCAAATCCGACGGTATGGAAATAAACTCTTCCTCCCAGTCATACAGCATATAGATTTTGACGTCCGTTGCGTTGACACTCATACCCGCCGCACTGACCTGTGTGATTCCACTGCTGTCCAGCACCGCTGCCGTGGCTGCGCTCACACCAAACGCCATTGTCAGAGAGAGCAAACCGGAGAGTATTTTTTTCATTACCTTCATGATATTCCTCCTTCGATTCGATGATCCGATATTTTTGATTTTTTATATTATAAGCACTAAATTATCGAAAGTCAATCGGACAATCGTTGTGCAAAAACACAAAAAGCGTCCCGCTTTTTAGGCGGAACGCTTTTTTTGTGTTCGTTTGGAAAAATGAGCAATTATTCCTGCTCTTCCTTCATTTTTGCAAAGCACTCACTGCAGTAAACAGGGCGATCTTCACGGGGTTTGAAAGGAACTCTTGCTTCCTGACCGCAAGCAGCACATACTGCTGTGTACATTTCACGCTCGGGCTTCTGAGCATTCTTTCTTGCATCACGGCAAGCCTTACATCTCTGAGGCTCGTTCTCAAAGCCCTTTGATGCATAAAATTCCTGTTCGCCGGCTGTGAATACAAATTCAGCGCCGCACTCCTTGCAGATGAGAGTCTTATCCTCGTACATTTGTTTTACCTCGCTTTGGTATAAATAGATTTTCGCCCTCGGACGGAATTGCACCGTCACCTTTGAATTTACAGTGTAAGTCAACGCTCTTCTAAATAAGCTACACGGGCATATATAACAGCGGTGCTTTTCAGTACCGCTCTTTTAACTTTTTGCGGACACGCTGCATGGCGTTATCGCAGGACTTACGGCTGATTCCCAGCTTCTTCGCAATGGCATCATAGCTCATGCCGCTAAGATAACAGCTCAGCACATTGTTCTCTGCAGGCGTCAGGTGATCTCTCAGATACTCTTCCAACTGTCGCAGATTCTCTTTGCCGATTATGGCATCTTCAGGATTGTCATCCAGCGCCGACGGCATTTCGCCTGCATCTTCAATTGATGAAGTGTGACGGTTTGCCCGGCTTTTCTGCGTAAACTCACGCCTGATAACGGAACGCATACGGTTGCGGATACACACATCGGCAAAGGTTTTGAAGCCGGCACCCGCACTTTCATCATAACGCTGCACAGCCTGATGCAGCGCAATCAGACCTTCCTGTGTCAGATCCTCCGTTTCTGCTCCCTGTACGGCATAATCCGCCGCCATTTTTTTTACTATGAGGAAATAACGGTTAACAAGCTGACGAAAGGCATTTTCATTTCCTTCTCTGTACAATCTGACAAGCTCAGCATCGCTGAAAGAGCTCCATTCTTCATTCCATTCTGACACTTGCATGATGCCACCTCATCAATCGTTCCACAAGACATTATACACTATTTTACCCTGTTAGTCAATAACATTTTGGCTTATATCGACGAGTTTTTCTAAACTTTATCAAAACTTCCAAAAAGTGCCATCACAACATTTTTATTAGCTGAACTATGGGTTCATTTACTCACTTTGTTCATCAGGAAGAAGAATCCTCACTTCCGATAAATCAAAATCCGTATCATAAAATGCCTTTATTATTTTTTTCTGCGGATTCACAAGCATCGTCAACGGTACCGAATATCGTTCTGTCAGATAACGGTGCAGCCGCTCGTCCGACACACTGAGCTCAGTTTTCAGCTCCCGTGGGTGACTGTGAACAAATCCCAGCAGTTCTGCATCTCTGCCTTTTTCTTTTACTTGATTGAGCGCCGTCCATCCTTCTTTCAGACTGTCTTCAGTAAACACGGCTGCCGTTTCGTCTGCATACGCAAGCGAAATCTGCCGGATCTGCTGAATCACCAGCAGTGTGTCTTCTCTTCTGCCCAGCAAGCACGCCATCTGTTCAATTCTGTTATGCGGCGTATCCTGTCCCCATTCAAACAGTTCCGTCAGTTCTTTATAAGCCTGCTTTGTCAGGATCACCCGACTGCGGGAAGGCCTGTCTGTATACTGCCGCAGCAGTCTTGGCTGCCGCACTGTGGTCTTATATGCTTCAACCGTATTATCATATAACTGCTTCTTTGCAGAATATGTCGCTTTCTGCTTGTCATCATCATAATTTCTGATACAGAATGCCGGCTGTTGTTCTTCAAAATTCCATGTATGCAAACTGTCTCCGCCACATTCTTCCCGATAATAACAGTTCCTGCATTTGTCTGAAAGTGTCCGATCTTTCTTTCTGAAAAAAGAAAAGCCCTTCTGCCAGACTTCTGCCAGAGAATCCCGACGGACATTGCCCTGTATCAGCTCTTTGCGGCGCTGAACGTTCGGACATACAAATATATCGCCGTTATACAGAACAGAGGCCACGGTCTTTCCGGCTCCGCAGGAAAAGCTGCGGCTGCGCAACCGTGGTTCACAATCGCCAAAATAATGGGAACAGCTTTGCAATACCGGCAGCACCGGATCCTGACAATATTTCTCAATAAATCCAAAATACTGTCGCATCTCAGACGGATTCAGCAGAATGTCCTTGTTCTCGTTTGCCCTGCCGATAGGATCCACCGTCACCACTCTCCATGAATCAAGTCCTATCGTCAGCAGCAGTTCCCTGAGCTGTTCCAGTTCTCCGATATTCTTTCTGTTGACTACCGTGGTAACCTGAAGATGATCCGCAAAACCGTCTTCCGCAATCTCTTTCAGATTCCCGATCATTCTGTCGTAGCTTCCTGCCAGACGCCGCAGCTCTTCATGAGTTCTTTTCAAACCGTCTATGCTGACGGTAAGCGTTTTTAAGCCGTTTTCTTTCATCTCACGAATCACCTTCCCGTTCAGCAAGGATCCGTTCGTCACCATTCCCCACGGGTAGCCTAAAGACGCAGCAAAACCTGCCACTGCGAATACGTCTTTTCGCAGCAGCGGTTCTCCTCCTGTATTATTCAGCATAATGCCGGCGGCAGGCAGTTTCTGCGCCGTATCCTGCAGCACATGACAAATTTCTTCTGTTGTCAGCTCGTCGGGATAATGCGTATTTTCTCCGCAGCCGCTTCCGCAAAAGGCACATCGGGCGTTACAGCGAAGCGTTGTTTCCCAAAACAAGGTTTTCAGCAAATCGTTATTCTCACTCTTCAAGATCAATAATCTCCGTTTTAGTCTTGACTCCGGCATATTGCTGCTCCAGTTCAGACGATACCGGACAACCATAAAGACATACCGCAGGACCTGCCCTGTCAATCATTTTCTGTCTGTGTGCAAATATCAGATGCAGTTCCGTTTTGCCGGTATATGCCAGCACATCAGCTAATGTTACTTCCTGATTATCCAGCATATCGCCCGCTTCCAGATGCGCTCGGTTATACTCCGACACTGCCGCATAAAATTCCTTGATAAAATAGTATCTTACTGAATTGATGGCTTTAACCCTCAGCAATGTATCCAGTACGTCTTTTTGTGTGTAATACATGGCACAAATTACCGGAGGTTCGGTCACAGGCATCGGCATTTCAGGCAGCAATCCGTCGTCGCTGCCGCACCGGAAACTCAATTCCACTGTTTTGTCCAGTTCACCGGCACTGCTGATTGCTCCACGATGAAGCAACTGCTCTGTCAGTGCTTTTCTTTTTTCATCATCAGCCAAAAGCGTTGCTCCGCATCTGTTACAATGTTGTCCTTCCTGGTGCTTCTGACTGCATATCGGGCACTTCATACTTTCAGTCCTTTCTATTGATAGTTCTGTGTAACCATCATAACGGAAATGCAGCATTTTTGCAAGGGTTTTTCTTTAATAATCCTTCCGTGAAAGCCAATCTGTCAGAAATAGCTTCAGGAACCCCCCGAAAACGAGCAGCATCGCATTCAGCGCAGGAACCATGTCTTTTATCCTGCTATTCTTTCTTTTCTCTTTCGCTCTCCGTTTTGTGTATCCTCACGCAGACGCTTTTACGGTGTTCAGTCAGCCGACACCGCTCAATCAATGATAAGCGAAATGATTCTTTTCAAAAAAACGGCTTCATGACCGATGACGACAAAGAGCATCAACAATCATTCAATTGCACGAGAAATAATCGCTTATGATTTTTTATATTTTTCTTGTAAAAATATCAATGATATATTATAATAGATAAAAAATCACTTATTCACCTTCACATTTAAGGAGCGAAAGGACTATGGTTGTACAGGTAAAAAGTATGGGACTTTTTGGCATGGATGCATTTCCCATCACCGTTGAAACAGACCTTACAAGAAACGGAAGAGGCTTTAATATCGTCGGGCTGCCGGACGCTTCTGTGCGTGAAGCACGTGAACGTGTTCGTGCTGCAGTGGGCAGCAGCGGCTATGAATTTCCCGAAGCTAAAATCATCGTGAATCTCGCTCCTGCCGATATCAAAAAAGCCGGCGCTCTTTATGACCTGCCGATTTATATTTCTATCCTCTCAGGCGCACATTTTCTTTCCTGCGACTTGTCAGAATGTGCTTTTATCGGTGAGCTTTCGCTCTCCGGTGAAGTCCGCCCTGTCAACGGTATTCTGCCTATGACGCTCTGTGCCAAAAGCCACGGAATCCGTCAATTCTTCGTCCCTGCCGAAAATGCAGCAGAGGCTGCTGTTGTTGACGGTATTGATATTATTCCCGTCGATACGGTTGCCAAGCTGATGAGTTATCTGAGATACGGCACAAAGCTTTCCGTTGCCGAACACACTGTTCCAAAGCCTGATGATATGCTTTATTCCATTGACTTTTCCGAGGTGAAGGGACAGCCTCTTGCTAAAAGAGCTTTGGAAATTGCCGCCTGCGGCAGTCATAACCTGATCTTTGTGGGAAGTCCCGGAACAGGTAAAAGTATGCTGGCGCAGCGGCTTCCTACCATTCTCCCGGATATGACCTTTGACGAAATGATCGAAACCACCAAGCTGCACTCTGTCTGCGGACTCTTGACAAGCGACACTCCGCTGCTCACCCATCGTCCTTTCCGCTCTCCTCATCACACCGTTTCTCCTGCAGGTCTTTCGGGCGGAGGCGGTATCCCCAAACCCGGCGAAATCTCTCTGGCACATAACGGCGTATTGTTTTTGGACGAACTGCCTGAATTCAGCCGTGAAGCGATGGAAATACTTCGCCAGCCTCTGGAAGACGGTAATGTTACCATTTCCCGTGTTAACGCTACTCTCAGCTACCCATGCTCAATTATGCTGATTGCCGCTATGAACCCCTGTCCCTGCGGTTATTACGGTCACCCTACCAAACCCTGCACCTGCAGTCCGAAAACGGTTTCCCGTTACCTGGGTAAGATTTCCGGTCCTCTGCTGGACAGAATTGATCTGCACGTGGAGGTTCAGCCTGTTGATTTTGACGATCTGTCATCCGGCGTTAAAGCCGAATCATCCGCTGAAATCAAAAAGCGTGTCAATAAGGTCCGCAACATTCAGAAAGATCGTTTTCAGGATACCAACATCTTATGCAACGCCCATATTCCTCCCAACAAACTGGATGAATACTGCGTATTGGATCATGATGCCAAAGAAATCCTGCGCAGCACCTTTGAAAAGCTCAGTCTGTCTGCCCGCGCATACAGCAGGATTCTGAAGGTTTCCCGTACCATTGCGGATATGGACGACTGTGAATTAATTAAAAAGCGCCATGTTTTTGAAGCAATTCAGTACCGTTCCCTGGACAGGAAATACTGGAAAAACTGACGGCTGAACCCATTCGGTAACAGGGCTGTGCAGACTGTTTATTTCTGCACCGAATGCAAAATTCCGGATACTATAAACCGCTGCCCTTACCTTATCGGCTGTTCAAAGCAGTCACAGTCAATGATAACTATTTTCATTTACTTTAAATACAGAATCCCGACGAAAGCGGAATCAACCGTTCGTCGGGATTTTATATTTTGTATGAATCATTTATTTTCAACAGACTGTATAGCTTATACTCCGCCGCTGCTTTCATAGGCAGACAGCCCTTTATGCCATATCAACAGCGATACAGCAAACAATATCACAGATACCAGTACCACCAACCCGATATTCCATAAAGGGTTTTCACCGGTAAGAATATACAATACCGGATAATAACCTGTCAGCGCAAACGGAATGATAAAAGTAACAAAAATGCGTACAAACGGGCTGTAGATGGCAGCCGGATATTTCGCAAACTCATTCATGCCGTAAACCATCTGTATGATAAATCCGCTGCTTTTGATCCAGAAGGCAAATGCTGCGGTTGCTATCTTGATGGAAGCATAAATCAGCGCCGAAAACGGTATGACAAGAACTGTCAGCAGTACGCTCAGGGGCGTTATATATAAATTCGCACTTCCTGCTGCATAAATAATCAGACCAATGCCTACCACCAATTCTCCGACAGCGTCCACCTGAAAGGTTTCCGCAATTACATGGAACAGCGGATTGATCGGTCGGGTCAGATACTTGTCAAAATCTCCCTTTTTGACGAGAAAGTATCCTACACACCAAAGATTATCTGTCAGCAGGTGGTCAATTCCCTTGGGAATCTGAGAAAAACCGTAAATAAATACGATCTGTTCAAAAGAAAACCCTGACAATTGGGGAATCTGCGTAAAGATAATGAAAATAAACGCTATACCGATTGCCTGATCGATCAGAAAACTGACGGCACCTGTCAGAAAGTCTGCTTTATATTCCATCAGCCGTTTGAGGTTCTGCGAAGCTAAAAGACGGTAGATTTTCCATATTCGTTTCATCCGCTCAACCTCCCTGTACTGACAGTTTTTTTACTGCCCCTGCCCAGATCAGCTTGGAGATGCCGTACAGTGCTGCTGCCCAGACAAGCTGTATTCCCAGCCGGAGAGCAATTTCGGCTGCGCCGTACTTCCCCATGTAGATCATGACAGGCGTATAACCCATGGAGGCAAAGGGCATATATTCCAGTGCAATCCGCAGCGGCTCCGGCATAAAGGCGAGGGGAATCAGTGCGCCTGACAAAAAGGAGATGATGCTGTTTTTCAGGATATTGAAGCCCCACAGGTTTTTGACATAAAACGCCATAAACCCGAAACACAGATTGACCCGAAAGGATATCATATAGGCCAGCGCCACACTGCATAAATAAAGCACACAATGCAGCGGACTGAACATAAATTGTCCTGTTACAGACCATCGGTATATCTCCAGCCCTACGATCATAGGCAGCACCAGAACCATCAGCTTCATCAGCGCACCACCCAGCTCGTTAAAAAGATAGCTCCAGTCTGTATTCACAGGCTTAATCAGCCGCATCACTATACTGCCGTCTCTGATTTCTTCACCAATATTAGTGCTCACGCTGCTGAAGGTAAGCTGACTTGTAGTGTTGGACAAGAACAGATACAGCACCATGTCCGTCATCGAAAAGCCAAGAAACATACCGCTGCCAGCCGACTCAAACACTGCCTTCCATAAATAAAACATCACAAAGCAGTAAATCAATCCGCCGATAACAAAGCCAAGAAAATTCATCCGATAGGCAATCAGCGTTTGTATGCCTGCCTTCATAAAGGGCAGATAACATCTTTTCAGCTTATTCATGCTGCGCCCCCTCTCTGTAAAGCTGACGGATGATTTCTTCAATATCCGCATCTTTTACCGAGATGTCCTTGACGCTTGTCGTTTTCAGCACTGCCGTAAGCATTTCTCCCACAGGCAGCCTGCTGCTGTCAAAACGGATCTGAAAGGCTGTTTTATCACGCTCCAGTTCCGCATATTTCATCGAATGTCCCAATGCTTTTCGCAGTGCGGCCTCGGCAGCATCAGCCGACGCTGTATTTTCCTGCACCTCAAAATGCATTTCTCTTGTCTGCCCGTACCGTTCCTTCAGTTCAGTCAGCGACCCGTCATAGACATTCTTTCCCTTGTCTATCATAACGATCCTGTCGCAGAGAAGCTCAATGTCATTGATATCGTGCGTCGTAAGAATGACCGTTGTCTGCTCCTCTTTATTGATTTTCAGGATTGCCTGCCGGATACTGTCCTTCACCACCACATCGAGACCGATGGTTGGCTCATCCAAAAACAGCACTTTCGGACTGTGCAGCAGGGACGCTGCAATATCTGCCCTCATACGCTGACCGAGAGAAAGCGTTCGCACAGGCGATCCGATAAAACTGTCAAGCTCCAGCACCTCGCTAAGAAATGTCATTCTTTCACGGTATTTTGCGTCTTCTACTTCATAAATTTCTTTCAGCACCGAATAGGTTTCCCTCAGAGGAAGATCCCACCAAAGCTGTGTGCGCTGCCCGAACACCACACCGATCTCCCGCACATATTTTTTTCGGTTAGTCTGTGGATTCTGCCCGTTAATACGGCATTCTCCGCCGGTAGGCGTCAGAATGCCTGTGAGCATTTTGATAACTGTTGATTTACCTGCTCCGTTGGGACCGATAAAGCCCAGAATACCGCCTTTCGGCACGTGAAAGCTCACATCCTGCACTGCCGTGACGATTTCCTTCTTCGGACGGAACAATGCCTTAAAGCTGCCCTTTAGGCCCGGTTCCTTAATGGTTTTTCTGAATTCTTTTCTGAGATGTTCCGCATAGATCATTTTTTGATTTCCCTTGTTGTTACATACCTTTCTTTCAGATTTTCCGGAAGTGTTATTTCTGTTGCAGCCGTTACAGAAATATCATTTCCTGACACGATATTAACTCCTGTTCCAAGTATTATAGCATAGACTATTTCTGTTTGTAAAGAAAGAATGCCGCTTTTGCTTCAAAAAACGGCAAAAGCAGCATTCGGATCATCTTCTGTTAAAAGCTGTCGTCATATTCTTCCAGATCAGGATGTCCTACATCTACGAATTCACTTTGACGCATCTTCATGCGGAGTCTGTCTTTTTCGATCCACTCCGACAGTGCATCCTTGAATTCTCTGGAATGTCTGATATTTTTCAGCAACACCACAGGATTGGTTTTATCATGTGCGTGTACCGTGACGGTTCCAAGGTTAAATATCTTCTGGAATAATCCTCTCGTGTAGGTGATGTCTACAATACGGTATAATAAAATTTCATTTTCTACCGTTCTGAACAGTCCCTGTTCAATGACCAGCTTTTTTGACCAAAGGCTGTATTTTGTAAAAGTCCAGGGAATGCCAAAAAATCCCCATCTTTTACGCTCACGCATAATAAGCTCTTTATCGCTGACTCTCTCGTCCATAATCTTCCTCCCCATTCATTTTCTGCTGTACGCAAAATTATTTACAGTATATTTTCAAACAAGCTATTCATGATTGGATACGTACAAACCCCTTACAAGACGGCTTGTGTCTGGTCATGCTCCGGATATTACAAAATGTTTTTTCAAAACACAGCAGATAAAACTAAAACGGAAAATGACAGCCTCCGACAAGCTGACAAAATGCGGCTGTTCTTCTTTTATCTCTATAGGACTCCTGCTGAGGACAAACCTACAGACATTTTCCGATCAGTCCTTGCAAAAAACCAGCGTCGGAATTCTGATGATATCTACCGTTCAGAATCAAGATACAATCAATCACCGAAGCTGATTCCTATATCCTTCGCTGCCTTGATTGTTTTGCAGTTTACGGGAACAGATTTCAGTTTGCCTGCCACCTCACTCAGGGGAACCGGAACGATTTTCCCGTTGACCATGCCTGTCATGAAGCCGTACTTTTCTTTGATAATAAACTTGGCTGCAGCCGCACCGAACATCGTTGTGATAAAGCGGTCATAAGCGTCGGGGCTTCCGCCTCTCTGGAAGTGTCCGGGAACGGTTACTCTTGTTTCCTGACCGGTTGCTTCCTCAATTTCGTGTGCAATCTGATAAGAAATCGACGGATACATCAGATTAGCCATGGCTTCTTTCTTCTGCTTTTTGGGCATAGCGGCAATCTCCTTAGAAACAGCTCCTTCCGCAACAGCCAGGATAGAGAACGTCTTGCCGCTCTTTGTGCGTGATTTGATACAGTCAATGACCTTATTGATATCATAGGGTATTTCCGGAATCAGAATCACGTCTGCGCCGCCTGCAATACCTGCATGAAGCGTCAGCCAGCCTGCCTTGTGTCCCATACATTCAACTATGAATACACGGCCATGTGAGGTTGCAGTGGTATGAATACAGTCAATTACATTGGTCGCTATATCTACCGCACTCTGAAAACCAAAGGTTATGTCTGTTCCCCAGATATCATTGTCAATGGTCTTGGGCAGCGTAACAACATTCAGTCCTTCTTCAGAAAGCAGATTGGCAGTTTTGTGTGTACCGTTTCCGCCCAGAATCGCAAGACAGTCCAGCTTCATCTCGGCATAATGCTTTTTCATCTCCGCTACTTTGTCCACACTCGTTACGTCGTCAATGACTCTCATCAGCTTGAACGGCTGGCGTGATGTACCCAGAATCGTGCCGCCTCTTGTCAGAATACCGGAAAAATCCTCCGGCTTCATCAGACGATACTCACCGTTGATCAATCCTCTGTAACCGTCAATAATTCCGTAGATTTCCACCTTTTTACCGTAATGCTCATACAACCCTTTTGCAATGCCCCGAATGGCTGAGTTCAGACCCTGACAGTCACCGCCGCTGGTAAGAATACCTACTCGTTTCATAATGCTTTACACTCCTTTTGTTTATTTGATATTGAAATATGGACTTGATAGTTTTTCTTTCGTTTGTATTGTGATGTCTTATGCTCATGATGGATTCTCTTCTTCGGTGCCCTTCAGACTCTCACCCGTCAGGGGAATAAACTGCCGTTCCTCACGCACTGTCGATTTTTTGGAATTCAGCGCCTTCATCGCTTCTTCATAAAATTCACGCTGACAGTTATGCACCTTTTTACCCCTTCTGTCCAACAGCTCATAGCAGGTATCAGAGCCCTGAATCCTGGTATTCAATACATCTTTCAGCATACGATTCATAATGCCGAAGGCTCTGTCTATCAGCTCCGGATCTTCAATCGGAAACACCAGTTCTACCCGCTTGTCAAGATTTCTCTGCATCCAGTCAGCAGATCCCATATAGATTTTTTTGATACCGCCGTTTTCAAAGATGAAAATCCGGCTGTGCTCCAGAAGCTGCCCCACTATACTGCGTACCTGTATGTTTTCGCTGATTCCTTTGATCCCCGGTACAAGACAGCAGATTCCACGAACGATCAGGGTGATCTTTACGCCTGCCTGTGATGCTCTGTACAGCATTCGTATAATCTCGGGATCCACCAGAGAATTGACCTTTGCTGTGATGCCTGAAGGCAAGCCTGCCTCGGCATTTTCAATTTCATGCTCTATCATCTCGACAAAAAACGTCCTCAAACCTGTGGGGGCCACCTTCATTTTGTGATAGACCGGCGGTTTGGAATACCCTGTGATGACGTTGAACAATGAAGTAGCGTCTTCTCCGAATTTTTCATCACAGGTAAACATTCCGATGTCTGTATAAAAACGGGCGGTTATATCGTTATAATTGCCGGTTCCCATGTGCAGGTAACGGCGAATGCCGTCCTCTTCCCTGCGTACTACCAGCAGGATTTTACAGTGCGTTTTCAGCCCTGCCAGTCCGTAAATTACATGGCAGCCTGCTTTTTCCAGTTTTTTTGCCCATCCGATATTGTTTTCTTCATCAAACCTTGCCTTCAGCTCAACCAGTACCGTTACCTGCTTACCGTTTTCGGCAGCTTTAATCAGTGCTGCTATAACCGGCGAGTTACCGCTGACACGGTAAAGCGTTTGTTTGATGGCAAGAACGTCTTTATCATTTGCCGCCTGATTGATAAATTTGACAACACTGTCAAAGCTTTCATAGGGATGATGCACCAGCCTGTCTTTCTGGCGTATCGCTTCAAAAATATCGTCGTAGCCATAAAAATCTGCCGGCGGATTGACCGGAACAATCGGAGCAAACCGCAGGTTGTCCAGTCCTTCCAGCCCTCCGAATTTTGAGAAGAAGGTCAGGTCTATCGGTCCGGATACTTCGTATATTTCCTTATCTTCTACCTGCAAGGAATCAACCAGAAACTGTTTCAGCTCTTTATCACATTTCGACAGCAGCTCCAGTCTGACCGGATCGCCACGCTGTCTTTTTTTCAGAGAATGCTCAATCTCTACCAACAGATCGTCCGCATCTTCATCAATATCCAGATCCGAATCTCTTGTAATACGAAACGGTGAACACGCCTGTATTTCATAGAGTGCAAACAGCTCCGACAATCTGCTGATGATGATATTCTCCAGCATGACAAACGCTTTTCCTGAATCCGACTTTACTTCAAAGAATCTCGGCAAAATAGACGGCACCTGTACTATGGCAAAAATATCCTCTCCGTCCTTCTCAAGCCGTACAGCTATGTTCAGGCTCTTGTTGGCAAGCAGCGGAAACGGTCTTGATGTATCTACCGCCAGCGGCGTCAGCACCGGAAAAATAAACTTGTCAAAATACTCGTCCACCTGCTGCTTCTGCGACTTGCTCAGTTCCTTGATCTTCAGAAATCGCAGCTTGTTTTTCTTGAGTGCCGGAATAATGGAATGATGCAGACAGGAATACTGCTTTTTGGAGAAAAGATGGATTTTTTCGCTCAGTTCATCAAACTGCTGCAGCGGCGTCATGCCGGACTCGTCCGCCGTATGGGGCTTGGAATGCATTCTGTCCATCACACCCGCCACTCGCACCATAAAGAATTCGTCCAGATTGGAAGCTGTGATAGCAAGGAACTTCACTCTTTCCAGTACAGGGTTGTCCTTCTCAAAAGCCTCCTCCAGAACACGGGTATTAAAATCAATCCAGCTCAGTTCCCGGTTATGGAAAGGAAAATTCTCCGGAGAATACAGCTTGACAGGTCTGACAGCCGCTTCCTCTTTTGTTCCGGATTTTTTTCTGCCCTTAACGGTTTTGGGCTGTTTTTCATTTCCGGCAGCCTTTATCGTCTTTGCTGTCTTTGACGACTTGCTGTTTTTCTGTTTTTTGGCTTCTCCCGCAGCTTTATCCGTACTTCGTTGTGCTGTTTCTTTTTTGCTGTCTTTTTTCTTAACGCTCAAGCAAATCACCTTTCATTACATTCGATGCTTTCACACTGTATAGTCAACTATACACTTAGGTGTATTATAACAAATAATAATAAAAAAGGCAAGATTTTATGTTAATTTTGTTGTCCGATTTTGTATTGCAGCAACAGTATTCTACTCTTACTCTTTTGCAGCGATTTAATCAGGCTTTTGTAATTCCATAAATAACGAAAGTGCCATAATCACTTATTGTTTGCTGATACTATCGCTTTTTTCAATTGTATGAATTAATATACCGTATCAAAATATTAATAAGTTATTTGATATACTCTGTTTTTTATAAGACTGATGTGTTTCAAAGGGCATAAATTGCAGTGTCGTCTGGGCTGATATGATAACTGCAGTTTTATCAGCCATACTTATTTATTCAACTGCACGATTGTCACAGATCCCGTCTGTTAACATTGAGCACTCAGCACACAGTAATGATTCGAAGATTCTTGTGTCCGGTACAGAAGGTTTTCAGGCGAAATCAATTGTTTGACGAAAGATTCTGCCCACCAAAGTTCCCACAAAAGACTCTGTCCTTTGACCGAACTATATTCCTTTGTGTAAAGCTGTTTGTTCACAGAATTTAACTCATTCAAAAAACCTGTTTGCTAATACTCTGACGGTTGACAAAACACTTAAATCGTGGGATAATAAACAGTGTATATTTTTTGACAGTTTTATATAACGGAGGAATAAATATGGAAAAAGAATTGGCAAAAGCGTATGCTCCCGGTGAATTTGAAGACCGGATCTATCGCTTCTGGGAAGAAAACGGCTTTTTTCACGCTGAAATCGACAAGAATAAAAAGCCCTATACGATTATGATGCCGCCGCCTAACATTACCGGTCAGCTTCACATGGGTCACGCTCTGGACAACACCTTGCAGGATATCCTGATCCGCTTCAAAAGGATGCAGGGATACAGCGCTTTGTGGCTTCCGGGCACCGACCACGCTTCTATCGCTACGGAAGCTAAAATCGTAGAGGCTATGCGTAAAGAAGGTGTTACCAAAGAGGATCTCGGCAGAGAAAAATTTTTGGAAAGAGCCTGGGCATGGAAAAAAGAATACGGCGGCAGAATCGTTAAACAGCTCAGAAAAATGGGTTCCTCAGCCGACTGGCAGAGAGAACGCTTTACGATGGACGAAGGCTGCAACAAAGCCGTTAAACAGGTGTTCGTCAATCTCTATAACAAAGGTCTGATCTACCGTGGCGAAAGAATCATCAACTGGTGTCCGCACTGCCTGACCTCTATCTCGGACGCTGAGGTAGAATATGAAGAGCAGGCAGGTCATTTCTGGCATCTCCGCTATCCGCTCAAGGACGGTTCCGGCTATATCAATCTGGCAACTACCCGTCCCGAAACACTCCTCGGCGATACTGCCGTTGCCGTTAATCCAAAAGACGAGCGATATAAAGATCTGGTCGGCAAAACATTGATTCTCCCGATTGTTCATCGTGAGATTCCTATCGTTGCCGATGACTACGTAGAAATGGACTTCGGAACAGGTGTCGTAAAGATTACTCCCGCTCACGACCCCAATGACTTTGAAGTAGGACTGCGCCATAATCTTCCTGTCATCAACGTCATGACAGACGATGCAAAAATCACGGAGGATTATCCGAAATACGCAGGTATGGACAGATACGAGGCAAGAAAAGCTATCGTAGAAGACCTGAAAGCAGAAGGCGCTCTGGTTAAAATCGAAGATTATACCCACAACGTCGGCACCTGCTACCGCTGCGGCACTACCGTCGAACCGAGAGTTTCCAAACAGTGGTTTGTAAAAATGAAAACCCTCGCTCAGCCCGCTATCGACGCCGTTAAAAATAATGAAACTCAATTTATTCCCCCGCACTTCGAAAAAACTTATTTCCACTGGCTGGAAAATATTCGTGACTGGTGCATTTCCCGTCAGCTCTGGTGGGGTCATCAGATTCCTGCTTTTTACTGTGACTGCTGCGCCGAAACAGTTGTTACCAAGGATCAGGAAGCGTTCTGCCCCAAGTGCGGCAAAAAAATGCGTCAGGATCCCGATACACTGGATACCTGGTTCTCTTCTGCACTGTGGCCCTTCAGCACACTCGGCTGGCCTGAAAGCACTCCTGAACTGGACTATTTCTATCCGACCAGTGTACTGGTTACCGGCTATGACATCATTCCGTTCTGGGTTATGCGTATGATGTTCAGCGGTATTGAGCATACCGGAAAGGCTCCCTTCGGTACCGTTCTGATTCACGGCCTTGTGCGTGATGCTCTGGGCAGAAAAATGAGTAAATCCCTCGGCAACGGTATTGATCCGCTGGAGATTATTGATCAGTACGGCGCTGATGCGCTTCGCCTGACACTCGTGACAGGCAATGCTCCCGGTAATGATATGCGTTATTCCGAAGAGAAAATCACCGCCAGCCGTAACTTTGCCAACAAGCTGTGGAACGCCGCTCGCTTCATTCGTATGAATATCGACGGTCACGACGTTAAAAACGAACTTCCTGCTGAACTTACCACTGAGGATAAATGGATTATTTCCACTCTGAACGACGTCACAAAGGAAGTTACCGATAATCTTGAAAAATATGAACTCGGCATTGCCGTACAGAAGCTTTATGACTTTATCTGGGATTGCTTCTGCGATTGGTACATTGAGCTGACAAAGACCCGTCTGCAGCAAAACAACGAAGACGCTCAGAATGCACGACAGGTTCTCGTTTGGGTGCTGGACAAAGCACTCAAGCTGCTGCACCCCTTTATGCCCTTCATTACAGAAGAACTCTGGCAGTCACTTCCCCATGAGGGAGAAACCATTATGCTGCAGGATTTCCCTGTTTATACCGAACAAAATCACTATCCTGCCGCTGCAAAAGAAATGACGATGGTCATGGACGCCATTAAGGCGATTCGTATTCGCAGGGCGGAGATGAACGTTCCCCCTTCACGAAAGGCTCAGGTATATATCGCCGCTAAGGAGCAGCAGCCCTTTGAAAACGGCAAGCTCTTCTTCAGCAGACTGGCAAGCGCAAGCGATATTCATGTAGCAGACAGCTTCTCTGTGGACGGAGCTGTTACGATCGTTACTGCCGACGCAAAAATCTACATTCCTATGGACGAACTGGTTGATAAGCAGGCAGAACTCCAAAGACTCAACAAAGAACTGGAAACTGCACAAAAGGACCTTGCCTTCAACGAGAAAAAACTGAGCAATCAGGGATTTGTTTCTAAAGCTCCTGAAAAAGTCATTAATGAAGTTCGCGCCAATGCCGCACGACTGGCTGAAAAAATCACGATGATTCAGGCTGCCATTGATGCACTCAAATAACACCGTCATTATTCTGTCAACCTGCAAATATTGTACAATTTCGGCATTTTGCAGGTTGACTTATTTATACAAATATGATAGAATGACTTTATTATCATTACGCATTATATAGTAAAGGAGTAAAAAATCATGGCTAAAAAGAATCAGATCTCTGAAACCGAAGCTGTTGCTGAGGTAAATGCAGAAGAAGTTGTCGAAAAAGCAGAAGAGGCCGCTGAAGCTGTTGCCGAAGCTGCTGAAGAAGCTGTTGAAACTGTTGTGGAAGAAGCAGAAGAAGCTGCTGAGGAAACTGCTGCTGAGGTTAAGGAAGATGCTGCCGAGGAAGCTGCTCCTGTTGCTGATGAAGTACAGGAAGAAACTGCCTGTGATGCTTGTACTGAGGAAACCGAAGAAGATAAGAATCTGTTTGCGCTTGTTACCAAGATTGTTCAGAAAATCAAGGATAAATATGCTCACTGGGGCAAAGATGTCGAAGTGGAAGTTGCCGATGACACCGAAGCTGACAATGACGATGATGTTATTGCAATCGAAAACGAAGATATCGTTCTGGACGATGATATTATTGCTGAACTGAGAGAGCAGGAAAGAAGAGATCAGCTTAAGAAAAAGGCTTTGATCGGCGTTGCCGGTGCTGCCGCTGCTGCTTTAACGCTGACACTGATTGTTAAGGCTGCCAAAAAGAAGTAATAGCAAGTTCAAAATTCACTCCATAAAAACAGACAGAGCGCCTATTGGCGTTCTGTCTGTTTTTTTACGAATATAACCAATCACCGATGTCCCCCGCCTCTTAGGCGGCGGGTGCCATTCGGACTTTCAGTGGGGGTTATAATCCCCCACTGAAACCCCGAGGAGCTAAAGCTCCTGCGGTGAGGTTGCCTCATCGCAGCCGATGTTAAGCGAGCTTACATCGGGCTTTGCTCCGAGTTAAAAACGGCTATCATACGCTAACGCTCCGGTCAATGCGCTGCTGCTTTATCTCGTTGTGCTCAGCCTCTGTTGTGGGGTTGTGGGACTATGCCCCGTAACAATTCTTTCGGGGAGATCTGTCATAGCTGCAGATATCTGCGTTATGGCAATAGGTGTGTATGCCGCCCACTCCCTGATGACAGCAGGAGAAACAATCTCTCCTGCACCCGGTATTACACTGTTGAACAGCTCATAAACAGTAGTTTCGGCATCGTCGGAACGCCGGTTATCTGACCCGGTCTACTGAATGATCAGTTTTGCTCACTCTGAGCGGCAATCTCGGCGTTGCGTGCTTCCATCTTGAGAATACGCTTTTCACCTTCATCTGCCAGTGAACGGAACTCTGCAATCGTTGTTTTCATCTGCGGCAAAGCCTTTGCTTTATATTCCGAAACAGAATCCAGTGCTTCAAAAGTATCTGCAAATGCGGCACGAAGTGTGTCAACCGAAATGTTGCTTTCCATTGCCTGCTGCTGAATCGTTGCCCCCTGCTCCTTGAGCATTTTTGAGGTGGCGCCGATCAGCTTGTTGGTTGCTTCGTTAACAGCATTGACTTTCTCCAGCACGATTTTCTGATTATACAAGGCACTCGCTACCGTTACGGCAATTCTCAGAGCGGATACTGTTACATTTTCTGCTCTTTCTACTGCACGGATCAGCTCTTTATTATTGCGGCGAACAATCTCCATGGCAATAATGCCCTGCATATTGACCGTTTGCATCTGCTGCATATCCATCACTCTCTGACGAAGCGGGAACAGTACCTCTTCTTCAATGAACTTGATTCTCTCTTCATCTACGTTCTCTACCTTCGCCTTCTCAATTGCGGCAGCAATCGCATCGTCCATCTGCGTGCCGAGTTCAATCTGCTGTGCCAGCTTTTTGGTCAGGTCACGCAGTGCAAGCTGCTCAACCTCTAAGGTTGTATTGTCACGCTTGAGCACCTCTTTGCCCCTGCCAAGGGATTCAATCGTGTGCGCAATGACGTCGTCTGCCTTCTCAAACTTGGCAAAGTAATTTCTGATCGGGTTAAACAGCTTTCCGAGAGGTCCCTTTTTGGCAAAATCCACCGCTGACGGATCCAGATCCTTCATCTGCATCTGCAACTGCGACAAGCCGTTGACAACTTCGCCGTTTTCACCGCCCATCTTGCTGAGATCCACCAGACGAACATTCAAAAGTTCGTTTTTCTGAGTGGACTTTGTGACGATTTCAGAGCCGAAGGTTTCGATAGAGGATACTATCGCTCTTCTGTCATTCAGCGATCCCATATCAAAGTTAAACAACTCGTCCGTATTGCTGTCAGCAACCTTTTCAAGCTGCTGCTTTGTTTCCTCTGCAGGCACCAGTTGCTCTTTGACTTCTTCCTTTACTTCTTCTACATTGGGTAAATCCATTGAAAATGCCATTGTTTATTCCTCCTGATTGTTTTATTCTGGATGTCCAGTTTTACATAACTTGCTTACATTTCCGAATTGAAAAGACTCTTCAGCTTATAAACAATATCCTCATTGTTAGCTTTTATAATGACAGCCTCATTAATATTTGAAATTATTTCAAGAGAATCAATGCTCTCATTATAACCTATTGTATGAATCGGAATCTGATACTGTCGGATCAGACCTTCAATTTCGTTCAGAGAATGTCCCACGTTCTGCTGACCGTCGCTGAGCAGAAAAATCATGGGCTTTGCATCCGGCACTTCTTCCATTGCTTTATTGACCATATCAATTGCTACCGCAAGCGCATCATTGGTGGCTGTTTGTCCGGCAACTGACAGATCCTGCACCGCTCCTTTGAAATAAGCCTGCTGGTTCAGGTCGAATTTTGCAATCGGCAAGTTGACATAAACCTTGTTATTATAGGAAATCAACCCTACATAATTATCCTTGCTGATATACTGCATAGAGTTGATCAGCGAAGTACGCAGTGAATTGATGGGTTCACCGTCCATACTGCCTGAAACGTCGGCTACAAATACTGCCACAATAGGTCTGCCGCTGTTCTTATTCTCTTTATAAAGCTTTTGTGCCTGCAGCAGTGTATTACCCGGAATGTCGTCAGGCAATTCGCTGATATACTTTTCTTTCTGGTTAAAACCGCATTCTGACGCATACTTCTGCGCTTCCGTGGTTTTGCAATACTCTGCAAACTTCTGCAGCACTTCTTTTTCGTCCTTTGTCAGCGCACCCAGTCCATAGAGCGGATTGTCGTGACGAACGCCAAATGCTGTAAACTTATAGTTGCTTTGAAGCACAGCATCATTGACGTATTGCTGATATTCCATAACCATGGCGTCAAGAGAACCTGACTCAGCAGCTTTTCTCATCTGCAGTGTATTGTAGGATACCAGCGGCACGTTCTCCTGAAAGTTTTTGAAGCCCTCTACAGCTTTTTCACTGAGGAGATTACCAGAATCATAGGTGTAAAGCGTATTGATCAGGAAATTCAGTCCGGTTGAGCTGACAAACGGATTGGTGTAGCCCATCATTAGATCACCGGAAGCCGTTGCCTCCGAAACGGTTTTCATATTGACGGAACCGTATTTATCTATCATAGTCTTATATTTGGCATTGGAAAGCAATATACCTGCCACATTGCCGCACAGCTTCTTTTCGATCAGTTCGGCTTTAACACCGCCTGCTGTGATCATACTGCCCCAGAATTCATTGGAAGGGGTAATCGCTTGGGGTACGTATTTGCCCGACTTGATATAATCCAGCGCAGGTCCTGAGCTGACAGATCGAACAGATACAGAGATCGTCTTTCCGTCAACAAGATATGCTTCGTTGTTAAAATCCTCTGCTATCTTGTTAAGCCACCCGTCTGTACCGGTGCCTGCTTTTTCCGGAGATGAAAAAATCTCGACATTGATCTGTCCCGTCCCCTCTACCGTGAGAGGATAAGTATCAATTGACGGAAGCTCTTCTTTTTCTGTGAGAATATCGGTATCGCTGACAGCAGCTTTACGGGGGGTACGGTTTTCCACTGTAATATCGTCCATCAGATTATTGAGCTGTTGTTCGACCTTTTCCGAGTTGATCTGCTCTTCTGTTTTACCCATATCCTTTGTCAGCGTGATTCCGAGAAATACACCCAGGAACACTACCACTGCAATACCGGCAAAAATAGCAATCTTTGCGCCTTGTGATAATTTGTTCATATCCGCTCCTCCTTTTCTGCCTACTCAACTTTTGTAGAGTTTCGTCTGTGCAATCAGGTCATTGATCTCCTGAACTGCCGCCATATTTTCAAGCCCCTGCTGATCGAGATCGTCCAGCTTGGAGATTTCCAGCAGAAGACCGTCCAGCTTGACCAGTATTTCTTCGTTCATATCAACCAGCCCCCCGACATATTCAATATGTTCACGATAAATGTCAAGCTGCTTCTGAGCCGATTTGGAAATAACGCTGCCGGTATCTTCGGCATGACTTTCCTTTTCCTTCAGCTTGCGGTAATCCTTGTAATCAAAAATGATCATTCTGTTGATCATCTTTTTGATGTTGTTGTAAAAGATACCCTGAACGGCATTGATTGCCGACTGAAACCGGGTAAATGTCATCTCCTGCGGGGTGAAAAACTGCTCTAAAATACTGTCCAGTGCACGATCCTTTTCCATCATTCTTCCCACTTGTTCCACTGCAGTCTGAATATTTTCATCAAACACGCCGTTTCCTCTTTTTTCTTCCAGCGCACGGATATAATCTTTCGGATCGTTAAATTCCGTACCCTTCAGAAGCTGAATCGGCGGCTGCTGCTTTTCGGAAAAAAGCAATACATAGTTGCCGTAAAAAAAAGCGATCAGGCTCATGACAATAATGGTTACCGCCAGTGCTGTTTTAAGCGCTTCACCGGCAAAATTCAGCCCGACCATTCCCTTTGAAAACATGATAACATTCAGAAGTGCAATGCCAAGATTCAGACAAATGATTTTAATTGCCTGTTTTTTCATAGCGTTTGCCTCCCTGCGTCTGTTTGTTTAACTTATCTGAAATAATTGTACTATTCCTTTTTCGCTTTGTCAATATAATCAGCATGACACACTCTCGTGAAAAAGTTGAAAAGATCAGACTTTTCATAGAAAAAATGTACCGGACCATCCGTCCGGTACACAATTCCGATCATTTCGTGCGATACTGCCAATCTGCCGCATCATGCTTTTACTGCTGTCTGAATCCCTCTGACAGACAGGCAGCCGACAGGACAGTTTTTTGCGCAAATTCCAACATCAGGACAATCCTCGCATTTCCGGTAATCTACAACCGCTACATTGTCAACGACTTTTACGGCCCCCAGAGGACAGACCTTTTCACACTTTTTACAACCGACACAGCCTGCGCTGCAGCTTTTTCGTGTTTGCGCTCCCTTATCCTTGTTGCTGCACAGCGTCACCACCGTTTCACGAACCGGTATCAGACTGATCAGACGGTTTGGACAGACTCCTGTACACAGTCCGCAGCCTACACATACTCTCGGATCCACTCTGGCTACACCGTTTGTCAGACAAACAGCATCATGGGGGCAAACAGCCTGACAGTCACCAAAGCCCAGACACCCGTAAACGCAGCTTCCTTTGCCTCCGTATAACAGCTTGGCGGCCTTACAGCTCTCAATTCCTTTGTAGTCCACCTTGTCCTGTGTTTTCTGACAATCCCCGGAGCAGTGTACCACGGCTGTCTTTCTGGCGACTTCACCTGCATCAACACCCAGCAGTTCACCCAGTTCCTTTGCAGTCATATCACCACCCGGAACACATAAATTGACCGGCGTACCGGCCTTTTCGCACAGCGCTTTGGCATAACCGTCACAGCCGGCATAACCGCAGGCGCCGCAGTTTGCTCCCGGCAGGCATTCTCTGATTTTCGGCAGTCTTTCATCTTCCCTGACCGCCATCAGCTTTGACGCAATTACCAGTACGGCACCGCATATCACGCCGATGATTACCACGGGAATCACCGCTGTCAGAATAGCTTCTAACATACCGTACCTCCTTATGAAAACAGATTTTCAACTATGCCGCCAAATCCCATGAAAGACAAGGAAGTAATGGCGGCTGCAATCAGCGTAACCGGCAGACCCTTGAAGCTCTCGGGAATGTCGTTTCCCTCTATTGCCGTGCGTACACCCGAAAACATCACCATTGCCAGCAAGAATCCCAGACCGCTGCCCAGCGAATTGGTCATTGCTTCTAAAAAGGTATATCCTTCGTCGATATTCAGTATGGTTACACCCAGCACAGCACAATTCGTTGTAATCAGAGGCAGATATACCCCCAGTGAACGATGAAGCGACGGAATATAGCGTTTCAGCACAATCTCCACCAACTGTACCAGCGCCGCTATCACCAGAATAAAGACGATCGTCTGAAGATATCCCAGATGATGCGGATTCAGCAGGTAAGTCTGAATTGGCCACGTTGCTGCCGTTGCCATCAGCATGACAAATATTACCGCCACACTCATACCGACTGCCGGTTTCAGTTTTTTTGAAACCCCAAGGAAAGGACATATTCCGAGGAATCTGGACAGCACATAGTTATTGATAAAAACTGCCGACAGCAATATGATAACCAATTTTGTCACAGCGCCTCCTCCTTTCCTTTTTCGCAGGACAGTTTACCGCACAGCTCCGCCTGAGGACATCCCTCACAGCCAAAGTCGGATTTGCGGGGCTTGTGTTTGCCGAATTTGTTTACGGCAGCTATCAGCAAACCGAAGACAAAAAATCCGCCGGGCGCCATTGTCATGATAGAAATCCTGTTTTCCGACAGTAACGGTATTGCCATTCCGCAAAAAGTACCGTTTCCGAACACTTCACGGACAGACGCCATCAAAAACAGCGTCAGTGTAAAACCGGTACCCATGCCCAGCGCATCTGCAGCAGACTGTACCACACCGTTTTTACTGGCAAACATCTCTGCTCTTCCGAGAATAATACAGTTTACAACAATCAGCGGCAGATAGATTCCCAGAGAATCATTCAGCGCAGGTGCATACGCCTTTACAATCATTTGAACAGCCGTAACAAGTCCTGCTATCAGAACGATATAGCAGGGGATCCGCACTTTATCCGGTATCACTTTTCTCAGCGCTGAGATCAGTATATTGGAAAACAACAGAACTACGGTTGCCGCTGCTCCCATACCCAGCGCATTCTGAACGCTCGTAGAAGTAGCCAGCGTAGGACAGGTTCCCAACACCAGCACTAATACAGGGTTTTCTCTGATAATGCCCTTCGTATAGTTATTCAGCGTTTTCATGCCTGCGCCTCCTTTGCCAGCTCATATCCCTGAAGCGCCAGAGCGATACCTGCTTTAACTGCTTTTGACGAAATCGTCGCTCCGGTTACTGTGTCCACCTGCTCCAGATTATTTTTATCCTTGCCCACAAACTGCCCGGGATATGGACTGTTGTTGTCCGCAGCTTTTGTTCCGACACCGCTGGTTTCGCTGTGGGAGAGAATCTTTACGCCTTCAACAGTACCGTCCGGACTGATGCCGCAGATCATGCGGATTTCTCCCCCGTAACCTTTGGCAGAGGTCAGTATAGCATAACCGCTGTGATGGTCGCCTATATATATATCCAGTATTCCTTGCGGAAGCTCCACAAGCTCTGCTTTTTCAAAGGTCTTTGCCTCTTTCAGCACTTCGTTCCGTGCCGCCGCTGCAGCCTCTTCCTCGGCTTTGATGATAACCGGCTGCGTCAGCTCATTGACAAAAGCCAGCATTCCTGATACCACCAGACAGATACAGCCAAGCACAAGGATCGGTTTCAGAATATCCTTCATTCCTTTTTACCTCCTGTCAGCGGTCTGTTGGCAGTCAAACGGGATATATAAGGCGTCAGAATATTCATCAGCAGTATGGCAAATGAAACGCCCTCGGGCAGATTACCCCAGAAACGGATCAATACGGTAATCAGTCCGCACCCGACGCCGAAAATCACTTTGCCCCAACTTGTCGAAGGCGTTGTACTGTAATCCGTTGCCATGAACAATGCGCCCAGCAGCAAGCCGCCGGACAATAGCTGATAGAGTGCGTCTTTGCCGCAAAGCAGCGACAGCAGAACAACCGTTGCCAGATAGCATACCGGTGTGTGCCAGGTGATGACCCGACGAATCATCAGATACAGCCCTCCGAGCAGCAATGCCAGCGCACAGGTTTCTCCCAGGCAGCCTGCGTGTCTGCCTAAAAACAGATCCAGATAGGAAGGCATCATGGATACCGTTCCCTTGGCGGCAGCCGCAAGAGGCGTTGCAGACGATATTGCGTCCGGCATTTTAGCAGTGGACGGTAACACCCAGTTGGTCATCGTTCCGGAAAAAGCTATCAGCATCACAATTCTTGCCGTAATCGCAGGATTGGCAAAGTTCTGTCCGATTCCGCCGAAAAGCTGTTTGACAACAATAATAGCCGTAACACTTCCGAAAACCGCCTGCCATAACGGTATGGTAACCGGCAGATTATATGCCAGCAGCATACCTGTGACGACGGCTGACAGATCGCTTACGGTATTCTCCCTTTTGCAGAGCTTTTCAAACAGAAACTCCGCCAGCACGCAGCTAACAACGCATACGCCGATGACCAGCAAGCTTCTCGGGCCAAACAACAAGGCGGAGGCTATTGCCGCAGGAATCAGTGCAATAATCACGTCCAGCATGATTACAGAGGTTGTCCGCCGGGTAAAAAAATGCGGTGAAACCTCCGAAATGAGCTTGCTCATGGATTAACCTCCTTTTTCTTCGACTGAGTTTCCTCCTTTTGCTGAGAAAACAGGTATTCTTTCAGTTTGCCTTTCCCGAGAATATTCGTCTGCACCAACGGCCGGTGTGCAGGACAAATGTAGGAACAGCAGCCGCATTCCATGCACAGGTCGACGCACAGGCTTTGCAGCGCAGCACCGTCTGAGGCTTTGAATGCTTTTGCAATGGCTCTCGGATCCAGCCGGAAGGGACAGTGCGCCGCACAGGCGCCGCAGCCGATACACGCCGTTGTCCTGGGCGGCGTGGCTTCTTTTTTATTCATAAAAATCAGCGCATTGGTATTCTTCAGCACAGGTTCGTCCATCGAAGGGACTGTGATGCCCATCATCGGCCCACCGTAGAGAATTTTGACCGCCTCTTCTTTTAGTCCGCCTGCTCCTTCGATAACATCACGGATACTCATGCCAATGGGAACCAACACGTTTTTCGGCTCTTTTACAGCCGAACCGTCAACGGTGATGCATTTCTCAACCAGCGGAATACCTGTTTCAAGGTATTCTGCAATAAACGCCAGCGTCGTAACATTTGTTACAATCACACCTACGTCAAGCGGTAGTCCTCCCCGGGGAATCAGCTTGCCTGTTGTGTGATAAACCAGCACCTTCTCACCGCCCTGCGGATATAACGACGGCAGCACGTGAACCTCCACACCCTGTGTCCCGGCGGCCAGTTCTTTCATTACACGAATGGCTTCGGGCTTATTGTTTTCAATACCGATGATAAAATGCTTAACGCCCATGAATCGCCTTATGGCTTCAATTCCCTTGAAGACATATTCACTTTTATCCAGCATAGTGCGGGTATCCGACGTGATATACGGCTCACATTCCGCAGCATTGATAATCACGGATTCTACGGAAGGAAGATTGAACACGTTCAGCTTGACGAAGCTCGGAAATCCTGCTCCGCCCAGTCCGACAGCTCCGCTTTTTTTGACTGCAGTCACAAAGCTTTCAAAATCGCTGACGTCAGGTGCCTTGATCCCTTCATACATCGTCTGCTTTCCGTCGGCTTCAATGGTTACACAAGACACTTTTGTACCTTTGGCGGTCATCATTTCACCGATCTGCCTCACTTCACCGGATACGCTGGCATGAATATGGGAGGATACAAAACCGTCGGCTTCACCGATGAGCTGCCCTACCTTCACGTCATCGCCTTTTCTGACAACGATTTTTGCCTCTTTTCCGATGTGCATGGACATAGGAATCGTTACTGTCTCAGGCACCGGCAACCGTACCGGTGCAGAATCAGCCGTATTTTTTTTATGAAGCAGCCTGATGCCGTGCATCTTCATCAACATAACCCCTTTTTTCTGCATTGAGATATCGTTTCATGCATGATAACGGCACAGTCAAAAGCAATATGGTCATGCTTTTGAGGTCTGCGCCGTCATGAATATTTCTTTGCACATAGATATTCATTATACTACAAAATTCGACTTTAACCAATAGTCTAACCTACTATATTTCAAAAGTTTTTTTATGCATTGTCATCAAATTCTCTCAAAAGCTCTTTTTGCAGTACGGTTTCTTCTGAATAAACAACACTATTTCCCGATTTATCGCCGTTTTTTCTTGCTTGCCCTATCCGATGCCCGTATGCGGAATGACAGCTTTTTCTGTCTGCTGATGCCTGATCTCCGACTCCGTTTTACTAATCATGCCTTTCCGCCAATACTTACTAAAATACAATCTTTATGCTGCAAAACATCGTTTTGTGCTTGCGCCTTGTGTCATTTTATGCTATATTTTGTACGAGGTGATTATTGATGCCACGCAAAGCACAAATCCTGACTTCTCTGATCGTCAATGCTTTTATTACTGTTATTACGATTGTCATTGTGGTTTCTTATTTTTTTGAAGGTCCTTCTGCTTTGATGCAGCACAGCTACGAAACCTTCCGTTTTTTTACGACAGATTCCAATATTCTGGCGGCTCTATGCTCTCTGATTATGGTTGTGTGTGATATCCGCCTGCTCCTTCACAAAACGGATACTCTGCCAAAAGCCGCCGTTTTGCTGAAGTATATCGGTACTGTGTCCGTCATGCTGACTTTTTGTACAACAGTGTTATTCCTTGTTCCGATGCATGGTGCTTCGCTGGTATCGGGCAGCTATTTCTTTGTCCACGTCAGTACGCCGCTGCTGTCGCTCCTGACGCTGGTTCTGACAGAAAGCGTTTGCCGTATTCGCTTTCCGGCGGTCTTCCTCAGCATGATACCAATGATGCTTTACGGCTCCGTCTATTTTACCAACGTTGTCATAATCGGCTCATGGCGTGACTTCTACTCCTTTAATCGGAACGGTCACTGGCTGGTGACCACTATCATTATGACCGTTTCCACTTTTATCATTGCACTCCTGACTTTACTTGTGCATAACCTGATGTATAAAAAGCTGCACAAGATTTCTTCCGACAGCATTTCCAATTGAAAAACAAAAAACGATCCTCACAGAAGCAGCCCTGTCAGTCCGAAGACTGACAGGGCTGCCGTATATTCGTAAAACCGATGCAAAGGAATTCTGTCACTTTTTTTGACCGTTGCTCTCTGCACAGCTTTCCCTGTTCCGGACAGGGATACTGATTATTTCACATTGTAATGGAAGGTTTTCATGATGCGTGTCACATAGTCTGCAAAGGACATATTTGCTTTCTCTCCGGATGGATATTTTCCGTCAAGGCTGAAGCGAAAGACTTCCTTAACATTGGCAAAGGTCACCGAAGGCTTTACAACGCTTTCATAATGACTTCTTGCTTTCTCGTAATAGCTGTTGAAAAGCGCTGTATCCCAGTAGCCGGAAGCGGCTACTGCTTTGAGCGCCGCCGTATATTCTGTTTTCAGGCAGGCGTTACTGTTCAGAATCGCCAGCTTGATCAATGGATTCCGCTGCACGCCGCCTGCGCCTGCCGCAATTCCCGAGAAAGGTGACTGACCTGTCATACCCGTTGAATCCGGATTGTAGCCGTATGTTACACCCAGGGTTCTGTCATTGTCATATACAATAAAGATTGCCTTGCCGTTATCCTTGCGGAAATATATGTAGTGATTATTGTAGTTATTGCGGATATCGTCGGGATCCCCCAGAAAATAGGAAACAGCTAAAAACTTGGCAAAATAATCGGTATCAACCACCTTGCTCAGCTCTGCTTTCGACGGATTCATGGAAATAACCTTCAGCAGATTTTTCAATGAGGCATGATCTGAGCTTTTTTTATTGGTCTTCAGATTATAGTTATACTTTTTACCTTTGTCTTTATCTTCTACGCCAAAGGTCACTTCGTTATAGACGTAGTTGCAGGGCTTGAAGGTCCAGCCGCATTTGTACAAATCGCCGCCCAGTGCCGACACCGGCAGATTCTTTTCCAGAAAGATTTCGTCCACAGGCTCATATATTTTCATAACGCCGTAGTTCTTCCCGTTAAAAGTAAGCTGTGCCAGATTGATATGCTGGGCTATCACACCCTGTTCACGGCTCAGCTCGGCGGCATACAGTTCCCTGATATATGTTTCGTCATAGCTCAGATTCCACTTGATATCCAACTCCTTGAGCGTTGCCAGCCGACGGTTTTTGCGTGCCTTGCGAAGCTCTTCACTTGCCCATTTTTTGACATCTGTGCCGTATCTGTCCTTATCGTCAAAGGTTTCATTAAAGCTCAGCTTATAGTGGGACATATTCAGTTTGCCGTCATCATCATAAACAGGCTTCAGCGACATATTTCCTTTCAGGCGAATGCCGACTTCTTCGATCGTGTACTGTTCGCTTCCGACCTTCAGCTTAACCGTCGCCTTGCGATAAATCGGTGATTTTGATCCGATTCGCTTGTATTTATAATAATCCTGCTGCAGCTTGTCCATCTCGCTTTGGGCAACCTGTACTTCCAATTGTATCTTATTGTTCAGACTAAACAGACTGTTATACAGCTTCATGCCGCCGATGTCCGTCTGCTCTGAAACCGGCTGCGGTTCTGCCGGCTTGCTGCTTTCCTGCGGTTGGCTGCTTTGTTCCGTTTTGCTCACCTGAGAACTCTGCGAAGGTTCTGAAGGCTTACTGCTTGGCTGTTCCTGCGAAGACTCTACGGGCTTGCTGCTCGGCTGCTCCTGGGAAGGCTCTTGTGATGCATCACTTTGCTTGCTTTGTTCAGTCTGACTGGTCTTTGATGCCTGACTGCTTTCCCGCGGCTTGGAAGATACCGTCTGTCGGCTGCTCTCCTGCTTTGCTTTTGAGGTCGTGCTGCTTTCCTCAGCCTGTGAAGAATTCTTCTGCGTGCCGCTCTCGTCCGCTTCCCGTGAAGTTGTCTCCGACACTTTTTCCTCCTGCGATACTGCATCTGCCGTCTGCGAAGGGGCAGAAACAACAACAGGACTGCTTTCTGCGGCTGAGTTACTGCTGCCGCAGCCCGTCAGCACGCAAGTCAGCGTCAGCAATGATAATAACAGCGCCGTGTTTCTTCGGAACATTTTCATGCACCGCCTTTCTTTGTATCTATTCTAATGTATAGTTTGATTATAACCCCGAGTTCAGCCGATGTCAATTAAAAAGCTCTCTGCCGGAACAGCGCTTACACTGATCGCAGTATGATTCCGGTCGGGAAAACATCAGCTCACCGCAGGGAATGCGTCTTTTTTTTGGTCGTGTTTGTTGCTAAAACTCATCTCATTATATCAATTCCCATTTTTTCATTGCTTCCCCCCTTCGCTTTCCCATCGACAGTTTCCTTCAGGTGTACTGAGGGCGGCGCTTGAGGACATCTGCGTTCTCGCTCTGCACTGTGCTTGCTTGTCCACAACTGTCATTTTTATTGATAATCCGACGTTGGTTGTTTCTGTCAGTCTATACACACGAAATACCTTTTGGTCAGTCGTGGTGTAAAATCCACTGCATTATATCAACGAATTCTCTCTGCTTTTTAGTCTATTCTGTAACTGCTGCCGCTTCGTCTGCAAAAAATCCCAGAATTGAACTTTACTTTTGTTTTTCCTCCTGCATCCGTTTTCTTGCATTTATTACCTGTTTCAAAAACGATGATTCTGCATATTGCATAAATAGACTACAGAAAATTCGTCATTAATGATAAAGACCTATGCCACCATAGGGAATTGACTTTAGCACCGTAAAGTTTTATAATAGATAAGTGATTCCTCACGCAAAAATCCGTTATTTTGTCAAAAATTTCGTATTTTCCAATACCTTATGAACAAAAAATGACGGTTACATCATCAAGATGAACCGCCGTTTTACAGTCAGAGGGTACTGCCAAGGAGTTTTTCTGCATTTTCATGCAATATCATTTTCTTTTCTTTGTCGCTGATCCCGTCAAGCTTTTTGAAACGCTCGACGTACGCTTTCTGGCTGTTCCATGGACAATCCGTTGCAAACAGAATCTTATCTGCGCCGTGGGCTTTGATAACCTCTGTTACTTCTTTATTGTCCGTGTCGCCAAACCCCATCAGCGACCTGAAGGAACAACTGGTATCAATGTAACAATCTGTTCCCACAAGATGCTTCATGACTTCCTCATGAACACACATTCCGCCAAGATGTGCAAATATCATAAAGGGCTTTTTGGCTTTGACTTCGGCTTTTACTCTGTCCATCACCGCTCTTCCCCTTTCGGGCGTGCAGTGTATGACATCAAAGGCAGGATCAACTCCGGCATGGGTGACAACCGGCAGACCGATCCTTGCACATTCCCTGATGATGGATATATAGCGTTCGTCGTCAATAAATACTCCCGTATAGTCCGGGTGTATTTTGACGCCCTTAAAGCCGCTGTCTTTCAGAAAACGAAGCTTTCCGGCAATATCATCGTCATCGGGGTGAATCCCTCCGAAGGAGATCAGTTCAGGATATGTTTCATTGACAAATGCCGCAAAACGATTGATCGTTTCAAACTGTCCTTTTCGGGTTGCCACCGGCAGAATCACCGATTTGTCGACACCTGCCAAAGCCATGCTGTCACGAAGCCCCTGAAGGGTTCCGTCTGTATGGGCGGTTACATTCTTTGCCGAATGTACCAGCGCATCAATCGTCCGGGCCGCTATCTTATCGGGAAATACATGGGTATGAAAATCTATAATCATTATTGATTCCTCCTTGCCTCTTTATTTCAGAAACAATATGTGCTGCAGCCATTCTTCGCAGCAGAATAGAATATAGCACATATTTTTCATATAATATTTCTTTCTGAGAATTAAAAAATGAAGGAGACAAAATTAAATGGATATGTTCATCAAGATCCTGTTCCTCGTGATTTTCTTTGCGGTAATGATCGGGGTAGGCATCTACTGCCGTAAACAGGCAACCAATGTCAACGGCTTTGTGCTGGGCAACCGTTCTGTCGGACCCTGGCTGACAGCGTTTGCCTTCGGTACTTCTTACTTTTCTGCCGTCATTTTTGTCGGCTATGCCGGTCAGTTCGGCTGGCGCTTTGGACTGGCTTCCACTTGGATCGGTCTGGGTAACGCCTTTATCGGCTCGCTGCTCGCCTGGAACGTTCTCGGACGCCGTACCAGAGTAATGACGCAGCACCTTGACTCCGCTACCATGCCTGACTTTTTCGCAAAAAGATATGACTCAAAAGCGCTGAAAATTGCCGCCGCCGTCATTATCTTTATCTTCCTGATTCCGTATACCGCTTCGCTGTACAACGGTCTTTCCAGACTGTTCGAAATGGCGTTCCATATTCCCTATACCTACTGCGTTATCGCTATGGCAGTGCTTACCGGCGTTTATGTCGTGCTGGGCGGTTATATGGCTACGGCAATCAACGACTTCATTCAGGGCATTATCATGCTGGCAGGCATCGTTGCTGTTATCGTCGCTGTCATGCAGGTGAACGGCGGTCTGACGGAAACTATCGCCAAACTGTCACAGGAAAGCATAACTACCGCAGGCGGAAATGAATTTAACGGTGTGTTTACCTCTTTCTTCGGGCCGGATATCTTCGGTCTGATCGGCGTTGTCATTCTGACTTCCCTCGGAACTTGGGGGCTTCCTCAGATGGTTCAGAAGTTTTATGCCATCAAGTCCGAAAAATCCATCAGCACCGGTACTATCGTTTCTACCATCTTTGCCATTATTGTTGCAGGCGGCTGCTATTTCCTCGGCGGATTCGGCAGATTGTTCGGCACAGCAGGTCCTGACGGCAAACCTGTCGGCGGCTATGACTCTGTCATTCCCACTATGCTCGAAAACCTTTCTCCGATGATTATCGGCATCGTGGTCATTCTGGTGCTTTCTGCTTCCATGAGTACACTGTCCAGCCTGGTGCTGACTTCCAGTTCTGTTCTGACCATGGACTTTATTGATCCCGTATTCTGCAGCAAAAAGCCCCTGGCAGAAAAAAGAAAGCTTCTCTGGATCCGTGTGCTGATCGTATTCTTTATCCTCATTTCGGCTGTGATCGCCATTATCCAGGCCAACTCTCCCGTTATGTTCATCTCTCAGATGATGGGCGTTTCCTGGGGTGCGCTGGCAGGTGCTTTCCTTGCTCCTTTCCTGTATGGTCTGTATATGAAGAGAGTGCCGAAATGCGCCGTATGGATCAACTTTGTTTTGGGAATCGGTATCTCCGTTGCTTCCTTTGTCTGCAATATGTCAGGCATCAGTTTTGACAATCCTGTGATGGAATACTTCAAGTCCCCCATCAATGCCGGAATGCTGGCCATGCTGCTTGGCATTGTGCTCACTCCCATTATTACTCTGATCGCCCCTGCCAAAGACAAGGAAAGACAGGAAAGTATTTTTGCCTGCTACAACAAAAAGGTTACCGTATCTTCCAAAAAAGCTATCATCGAAGACGAAGAACCTGCTGTTCCCGCAACAGTAAAAGCTGACGCGAACGTCAAAAAAAATGCTGCAAAAGCAAAAAATAATAAAAAAAGGAAATGATTCATCATGATGTTTCAGAAGGACATTGAAACCATGCCCCGTTCGGAAATTGAGAGCTTACAGCTTGAAAGGCTGAAAGAAACTGTCAAGTATTGTTATGACAACGTTCCTCTCTATCACAAACGGCTGACGGAATGCGGCGTGGGAGACGGCTCAAAAATTAAGACTCTCTCGGATATCGAGTATATCCCCTTCACCACAAAGGATGACTTCAGGGATAATTATCCGTTTGGTCTGATGGCTGTACCGATGAAGGATATCGTCCGTATTCACGCATCTTCCGGCACTACCGGAAAGCCTACCGTCGGCGTTTATACCAAAGAGGATATCCGCATCTGGGCAGATCTTGTTGCCCGTGTGGCTGTCGCCGGCGGCGTTACGGCTGAAGACGTCATTCAGATCAGCTTTGGCTACGGTCTGTTCACAGGTGCTTTAGGTCTTCACTACGGCATGGAGAATATCGGCGCTACCGTTATCCCCGCTTCTTCCGGCAATACCGAAAAGCAGTTGATGATGATGAGAGATTACGGCGTTACCGGACTGGTAGCCACTCCTTCTTATGCTCTGTACCTTTCCGAAGCTGTTAAAGAAGCCGGCTACCCCCTCTCTGATTATTCCCTGCGTCTGGGCATTCTCGGCTCTGAGCCCTGCACTCCCGCTATGCGTTCTCAGATTGAGTCTAATTTCAATATCCGTGTTTCTGATAACTATGGCATGACTGAACTGGGCGGTCCCGGTGTTTCCGGCGACTGTGAAGCAAGAAACGGTATGCACTTTGCTGAGGATCATTTCCTGCCTGAAATTATTGACCACGATACAGGCAAACGCCTTGGCGAAGGCGAAGTCGGCGAATTGGTTATCACTACCCTGACTCGCCGTGGAATGCCTGTTCTGCGCTACCGCACAAAGGATATCACCAGAATCACCTATGAGCCATGCTCCTGCGGAAGAACCCATGCAAGAATGGCTAAAACCATGGGCAGAACTGATGACATGATGATCATTAAGGGCGTTAACGTCTTCCCCACACAGATTGAAAATATCCTGATCAATATCAAGGACATCGCTCCTCACTATATGCTGATCATTACCCGTGAACATTTCAAAGACAGTCTTGAAATCAAAGTAGAGCTGGACAATGCAGAGCTTCTTGAAAATTATCAGCGCCTCAGCGACCTGAAAAAACACATTGAAGCAAAAATGCAGTCTATTCTCGGTCTGCGTACCAAGGTGACGCTGGTTGCTCCCAAAACGATTGAACGCTTCCAGGGAAAAGCCAAGCGCATCGTTGACCTGCGTAACCAGTAATCTCTGCTGCTTGAGCCACCACTGATCGGTTCCATTGTCTGCAGAACCTTTGCTGTCTCTTTATGTATTTCATTATTGCATGACAAACACCTGATATCTGACTGCTCAGAAACATATCGGGCGCCATATATCAGGCGACATATAGAAAAAAAGAGGTCAAAGCATACAACCCTTCGACAGAAGAACGGATTCAGCGGTTCTTTTTCAGCCCGATTGCAAAGACTGATATGCCGCCGCTTTTGCTGCCGGCAAAATATTATCCAGAGGTGACAATTATCATGAAAGAGCTTATGATTGGTAACGCAGCCCTCGCAAGAGGTATTTATGAAGCAGGCTGCTGCGTTATTTCCAGCTATCCCGGTACCCCCAGTACGGAAATTACCGAGGAATTTGCAAAATACAGTGACGTCTACTGCGAATGGGCGCCAAATGAAAAGGTTGCTATGGAAGCTGCCTTCGGTGCTTCTCTGCGTGGCAAACGCTCTGCCTGCTGCATGAAGCACGTAGGTCTGAACGTAGCTGCCGATCCGCTGTTTACAATGTCCTATACAGGCGTCAATGCCGGTCTGGTCATTTGTGTGGCAGACGATCCCGGTATGCACTCTTCTCAGAACGAACAGGACTCCCGCCATTATGCCATCGCTTCAAAGGTGCCGATGCTGGAGCCTGCTGATTCTCAGGAGGCTCTGGACTTTGCGAAAATCGCTTTCGCACTGTCGGAGCAGTTTGACACGCCTGTTTTCATCAAAATGTGCACCCGTGTGGCACACTCCCAGAGTATCGTTGAGAAGGGTGAAAGAACAGAGGTTGTCAAAGAATACGTCAAGAACCCCCAGAAATACATCATGGCGCCTGCCAATGCTATCAAGCGCCACCCCTTTGTTGAAGAGAGAACCGCTAAGCTGACAGAATATGCCGAAACTTCTCCCCTGAACCGTGTGGAAGAAGGTGACGGTTCTTATGACTTCGGTATTATCACCTCTTCTACCTCTTATCAGTATGTAAAAGAAGTATTCGGTGACAGCGTCAGCGTTCTGAAGCTGGGCATGGTCAATCCTCTTCCCGTTCAGCTTATCAAAGGCTTCGCTGCAAAGGTCGGCAAGGTCTATGTGATTGAAGAGCTTGATCCGATTATTGAAACTCACTGCAAGAACATCGGCGTAGAGGTTACCGGCAAAGATAAATTCTCTATTCTCGGTGAGTTCTCTCAGAAAACCATTGCGCAGGCTTTTGATCTGCCCGCTAAGGAAAACGTCTGTCTGGATACCGATATCCCTGTCAGACCTCCTATGATGTGTGCAGGCTGTCCGCACCGTGGTATGTACTATGTGCTTGCCAAAAATAAAATCACTGTTCTGGGCGATATCGGCTGTTATACCCTCGGCTCCATGCCTCCGCTGAATGCCCTTGATATGACACTCTGCATGGGCGCTTCTGTTTCGGGTCTTCACGGTTACAACAAGGCTGGCGGCTCCGAAACCGAGAATAACACCGTCTGCGTTATCGGTGATTCCACCTTTATGCATTCCGGCGTAACAGGTTTGATCAATATCGCTTATAACCAGTCCAACTCTACCGTTATTATTCTGGACAACTCCATTACTGGTATGACAGGACATCAGCAGAATCCGACCACAGGCTATAACATAAAGGGAGATCCTGCCGGCAAAGTCAATCTGGAAGCCCTTTGTCATGCAATCGGCATCAACTCTGTCAGAGTTGTCGATCCCTACAATCTGGAAGAATGTGAGAAGGTTGTCAAGGAAGAGCTGGCTAAAAATGAACCTTCTGTCATCATTTCCCGCAGACCCTGCGTTCTGCTGAAATACGTCAAGCCTAAAAAGCCCCTTCGTGTCAATACCGACAAGTGCAGAGGATGCAAACGCTGCATGAAGTTCGGCTGTCCTGCCATCTCCTTCCGTGACGGTCACGCTGTGGTAGATAATACACTGTGTATCGGCTGCGGCGTTTGTGCAGGTCTGTGTCCCTTTGATGCTTTTGAAAGTGAGGGTGAATAATCTATGGCAACAAAAAATATTATGATCGTCGGCGTCGGCGGACAAGGTTCATTGCTGGCGTCCAAACTGCTGGGCAGACTGCTGGTTGACGAAGGCTTTGACGTAAAAGTCAGCGAAGTACACGGTATGAGTCAGCGCGGCGGCTCTGTTGTAACCTATGTCAGATTCGGAGATAAGGTATATTCTCCTGTTATTGAAGAGGGTGAGGCGGATTTCATCGTCAGCTTTGAAAAAATCGAAGCTGCAAGATATATCCGTGACCTGAAAAAGGGCGGCACCGTCATCGTCAATACACAACAGATCGACCCTATGCCTGTTATTATCGGCAACACCACTTATCCGGCTGCCGTTTTGGACGAAATGAAGGAAAAAGGTGTTCATGTCGATGCAATTGACGCTCTGGCACTGGCGACTGACGCCGGTTCTGCAAAAGCCTGCAACATTGTCCTGATGGGCAGACTGGCTAAATACTTTGACATTCCTTATGAGAAATGGGAGGCTGCTATCGAAAAGATCGTTAAGCCTGCCTTTATAGAGATTAATAAAAAAGCTTTTGCATTGGGCTATCATAATCAGTAAGATGTTTTGAATGATATCCCCTTTTTATCAAGAAAAAAGGATTTCCAAATTTTCAGGAAAGAAAGTGATTACCATGTCAAACAAGTATTTTCAACCGGAACAGGAAACTATGCCCCTGGAAGAACTGAAAAAACTGCAGAGTGAAAAGCTGGTCCGGCAGGTCAGATATGTTTATGACAACGTCAGGTATTATCGTGACCTGATGGACGAAAAAGGGGTGAAACCCGAAGATATTCACGGAATTGAGGATCTTCACAAGCTGCCCTTCTTGAAAAAAGATGATCTGCGTAAAGCTTATCCCTACGGATTGCTGGCAACAGACAAGCGCAACTGCGTGAGAATTCAGTCTACCTCCGGCACCACCGGCAAGCGTGTGGTTGCTTTTTATACACAAAACGATGTCGATATGTGGGAGGACTGCTGTGCAAGAGCTTTGGTGGCAGCAGGCGGTACCGCTGATGATGTTTGTCAGGTGTGCTACGGCTATGGTCTGTTTACGGGCGGTGCAGGTCTGCATGGCGGTTCTCACCGGTTGGGAAGCCTTACGCTGCCTATGTCCAGCGGAAATACCGACAGACAGATTCAGTTCATGATGGATCTGGAATCCACCATTCTCTGCTGCACACCCTCTTATGCTGCCTACATCGGCGAAACGCTGAAGGAAAAAGGCTACAAGCCTGAGGATAATAAGCTGAGAATCGGTATCTTCGGCGCTGAACCCTGGACAGAAGAAATGCGCCATGATATCGAAAAGAATCTCGGTATCAAAGCATACGATATCTACGGTCTGACTGAACTCAGCGGTCCCGGCGTTGCCTTTGAATGTCAGGAACAAAAGGGTATGCATATCAACGAAGATCATTTTATCGCTGAAATTATTAATCCCGAAACAGGTGAGCCGCTTCCTGTCGGTGAAAAAGGCGAGCTGGTATTCACTTCTCTTGACAAAGAAGCCTTTCCTCTGCTGCGCTACCGCACAAGAGATATTTGTGTGCTTTCCCGTGAAAAATGCTCCTGCGGCAGAACCTTTATCCGCATGACAAAGCCTTTGGGCAGGTCGGACGATATGATGATCATCAGGGGCGTTAATGTATTCCCCAGTCAGATTGAAGCCGTTCTTTTGAACAACGGCTATGCTCCGAACTATCAGATCATCGTTGACCGTGTGAATAATACCGATACCTTCGATATCAACGTTGAGATGAAGGAAGAAGACTTCTCAGATATTCCCGTTGGCATTACCAACAAAGAAAAAGCTCTGCAAAGTGCGATGAAAGCGATGCTGGGCATCAATCCGAAAATACACCTCGTCGCACCCAAGAGTATTGCCCGTTCCGAAGGAAAGGCTGTCAGAATCATTGATAAGCGTAAGAGGCTGGGAATCAATGTCTGATACGTCCGATATTAACTATTTCAATCACAAAAAGGAGGAGTTATTATGGCAATTAAGCAAATCTCTATCTTCGTAGAAAACAAAGAAGGCAAACTGGTCACCATTACCGACTCCATCGCTAACGCCGGTATTGATATTCGTGCCCTCAGCGTTGCCGACACTCAGGATTTCGGTATCTTTCGTCTGATCGTTACCGATCCCGAAAAGGCAAAGACAGCTCTGGAGTCTTCCGGCTGCTTTGTTTCCATTACACAGGTTGTCGGCGTTTCGATTCCTGACGAGCCCGGCTCACTTGCCAAAATTGTCAACATTCTTGCTCGCTATAACATCAATATCGAGTATATGTATGCCTTTATTGCCGTTTCTAAAAAAGAAGCTTCCGTTGTTCTGCGTGTAGCGGACAACGAAACTGCCGAAAAGATTTTGATTGAAAACGGCATTAAACTGTTAGAGGAAAAAGATATTGTCGCCATGTGACAACACTATTCTCCTTTGATTGATTATGCTTTTCAGCACAGACGATCTGTTGAGCGTTTAACAGACGATACGGCTGCCGGAAAGAAAACAATTAGATTATTACCGTTTTTCGTTCAAAAACGGTATTCACTTTGTCAAAACATTGACAAAGTGCGGTGACTGTGTTATAATACAAAAAAAACAGGGGAGCTTGTAAACAGGCTGAGAGGAGGTTGCAAACCTCGACCCTTTAACCTGATGCGGATAATGCCGCCGTAGGGAGCCATTCATAAGCTTTTACGGGACATTGTGTGCATACAGTGTCCCGTTGTTTTTTGGAAAAAATAAAAGGAAGGAAGAATTATCATGCTTTTACTTATCATCAGCGCCATTTTCGTCATTGGCGGTGCAGTTAGCTGGAATGTCGGCAGCTACATCAACAAAGCCAATGACGATTCCTCCGGACAGCTTTGGATCACCATCGGTATGATTGCTGTTATTGTTGGTTTCATTATCACCATTTTCTCTCTGATCAGCATGTACAGGAAAAAGAAAGGAACTGCCGAAAGCCCTGTCAAACGAAACGTCAATATCAAGCGTCTGACACTGACAGCTATTTTGCTTGCACTCGGTTCTGCCCTCAGTCTTGTTAAAATCTGGCAGATGCCGTTGGGCGGTTCCATCACCCTGCTCTCCATGCTGCCGATCGCACTGATCTCTATCGAATATGGCATCGGCTGGGGGCTTACCTCTGCTTTTGCTTATTCTTTAATTCAGATGGCACTTGATCTGCCTGCTGTTCTTTCATGGGGACTTAGTCCCACAGCAATTGTCGGTACGATTGCACTGGATTATATTCTGGCATTCTCTGCCATCGGTCTTTCCGGTATCTTCCGCAAAAAGAAAGTCATCGGCATTTGTGCCGGCGTGTTCATTGCCCTTTGTCTGCGCTTTATCTGCCATGTGATTTCCGGTACGATCATCTTCGACATCTGGATGCCGGAAGGCTGGAGCAATCCTTTCTGGTACTCTATCTGCTACAACGGTGCCTTTATGCTGCCGGAAGTAATTATGACCATTGTCGGCACTGTAGTTCTCTTCAAAGTTCCGCACTTTAACAAGCTGGTAGAATCCAATCTTGAGTAAGGTTTCAATGGTTTTATTGCCTTTTGAAGCAGCCTATATTCTGTTGTGATTGTTCCGCCCCTGTTCAAACATATTCCGTTCACATGATATTCCGGCGGTTGACGAACCTTTTTACCAATCAACAAATAATATCCCCACCTTATCCCCTTTTGAGTCCGGAAACCTTGTCATGGACAGGGGCAGGATTGTATGATACAGAAGAATATAACAGCTTTTCATTTGGAATATAGCAATAAGCAAAACGCCTCGCACGGTTACAGAATTAACCATGCGAGGCGTTTTGTTTTTCATTTCTTACATTACAATTCTATCATTATCTTAAAGTTTTCTTTTCTATCACAATGTTTCCTGTAAACTGTTCCGGCAGCAGACTACTGTTCTGTTTTATCCGAGTGTCTGTGACATAACGGATTATTGCAGTCGCTGCAGCCGCAGGAACAGGTGCCTTTGCCTTTTTTCTTGTTCCGGATCATAATGGCGACCACCAGAATCACAGCGACTACCAGTACCAGAGTGATGATGATATCAGCCGTACTCATTATTACCTCCTAAACACCGCAAGCCATGCAAATATAATAAACGATCAGAGAAATGCCCCAGGCAACCGCACACTGCCACAGCACTACGCCAAACGCCCATTTTCTGCCAAGTTCTCTTTTGATCGACGCTATCGCCGCAACACAGGGCGTATACAACAGACTGAAGGTTAAAAGGGACGCAGCGCTCAACGCTGTCATGGCAGTAGTCAGTCCGTTGCCGAACAGCACTCCAAGAGTGGCAACCACACTCTCTTTTGCGATAAATCCTGTAAATAGCGACGTGACAATGCGCCAGTCCCCCAGCCCCAGCGGCGCAAATACAGGCGCTATAAAACCGGAAATGACTGCCAGTATACTGTTCTGCGGATCTTCTACCATGTTCATCTGAAAATCAAAGTTCTGCAGGAACCATACCGCTATCGTGGCAATGAAAATAATCGTAAACGCCCTTTGTAAAAAATCCTTGCACTTATCCCAAAGCAGCATGATAACGTTTCTTGCGCCCGGAAGACGATAATTCGGCAGTTCCATAACAAAAGGAACAGCCTCTCCCTTGAACAGCGTTTTCTTGTAAAGCAGGGCTATCAGAATACCCATTACAATCCCCAGAATATACAATCCGGTTATAATCAACCATTTATATTCTGCAAAAAAAGCATTGACAAAAAAAGCATATACTGGCAGCTTTGCCGTACAGCTCATGAACGGCGTCAGCAAAATCGTCATTTTTCTGTCACGCTCACTCGGCAGCGTTCTGGTGGACATGACTGCCGGTACCGTACACCCAAAACCAATGAGCATCGGCACTATACTGCGTCCGGATAATCCGATTTTCCGCAGCAGCTTATCCATAAAAAAGGCGACTCTTGCCAAATAACCGGTGTCTTCAAGCAAAGACAGAAAGAAAAACAAGATGACAATAATCGGCAAGAACGTCAGCACGCTGCCCACACCTGCAAAGATGCCGTCAAGTACCAGTCCTGTCAGAATCGGGTTGACCTTTGCCCCTTCCATAGATCCTCGTACCATCTCTGTGAGGGATTCCAGTCCTGATTCCATCAGTGTTTGCAGATTGCCTCCGATCAGCTCAAAGGTCAGATAAAAGATGAGTGCCATGATCAGGATAAACATCGGAATTGCCGTAAAGCGACCCGTCAGGAGTCTGTCGAGCTTTCGGCTGCGCTGATGTTCCTTGCTTTCCGCAGGTTTTACCACCGTTTCGTCACATACCCTGCAGATAAACGAAAACCGCATATCGGCTATTGCAGCGTTTCTGTCCATACCGTATTCTTTTTCCATCTGGCTGACGATATGCTCCAGCGTTTCTTTTTCCGTTTCGGTAAGCTGCAGCTTTTCCGATACCAGCCTGTCCCCTTCCACCAGTTTTGACGCTGCAAACCGCACCGGCAATCCGGAAGCCTTTGCCTTTGCCTCGATCAGATGGATGACAGCGTGCAAACAGCGGTGCAGCGCTCCGTTATGATCCTCCGAACGGCAAAAATCCTGCCTTCCCGGCTTTTCCTGATAATGTGCAATATGCACGGCGTGCTTTACCAATTCTTCAATTCCCTGATTCTTTGCGGCGGAAATTGGTACAACAGGCACTCCAAGCAGCATTTCCAGCGTATTGATATCTATGGAGCCGCTGTTGGCATTGACTTCATCCATCATGTTCAGCGCTACAACCATGGGGATATCCATTTCTAAAAGCTGCATGGTCAGATACAGATTTCTCTCAATATTGGTGGCGTCTACAATATTGATGATGGCCTTTGGCTTCTGTTCCAGCACAAAATTACGGGACACAATCTCTTCATCAGAGTACGGCGACATGGAATAGATTCCCGGCAGGTCGGTGATCACTGTATCAGGGTGTCCCTTGATCTTGCCGTCCTTTCTGTCCACCGTCACCCCGGGGAAATTTCCTACGTGCTGATTGGAACCTGTCAGACGGTTAAACAATGTAGTTTTTCCGCTGTTTTGATTGCCTACCAGCGCATACGTAAGCTTCGTTCCCTCCGGCAGAGGATTTCCGCTGCCCTTTGGGTGATACTTACCCTCTTCGCCCAAGCCCGGATGCTCACTGACCTTCTTTTTTCGTATTTTCTGCTCCTTTTTTGGAGTTGTTTCTTTGATCTCGATTTTTTCGGCATCTGCCAGCCGCAGGGTCAGTTCATACCCGTGAATGCGAAGCTGAATCGGATCTCCCATAGGAGCATATTTAACCATTGTCAGTTCAGCACCGGGGATTACACCCATATCCAGAAAATGCTGCCGCAGACTTCCTTCTCCGCCTACGCTTTGAATAACGGCAGTCTGCCCGATTTTCAATTCCTTTAGTGTCATTCTAATACCTCTATTGTTCTATTCTTGTTTGTTTTCTCTTTATTATACATCATTTTACCTCAATTTGCAATTCTGATAAACCGGAATCCCGGAAAGTAATTTTGTCGGGACAACTGCATGGTGAAAAGTCCTTTCTGGATGAAAAAGTTTTTTTCCTATCTCGCCTGTCGGCTCAGTTGGCGCTTCTGACTGTGGCAGAGGTGTCCACCGTATCCCTCTGACCCCAGTCCTAAAAATCGCTCAGCTTATGCGAAACATCTTTTGAAACAGCGCTCGCATTGCTGTTTCGGCACTGTTTCGGCACGCTTTCTGCGAACAGTTTTGACACTTGATTTCCCTTACCGGCATTATTCTGCATTTCAGCAGATAACATTTTTCGGCGTTCCGTTGAGAAACTGCCGTATGTTGTCCGCTACAATCGTCATCAGACGCTGCCGTGTTTCCACAGGCGCCCATGCAATATGAGGGGTGATAATGCAATTCTTAGCCTCCATCAATATACAGTCTTCTTCCATCGGTTCAACCCGCAGAGTGTCAATACATGCTCCGCCCAGATGTCCACTGTTCAGTGCCTGTAAAAGATCTTCCTCTTTCATCACACCGCCTCTTGCCGTATTGACAAACAAGGCTCCCTGCTTCATTTTGCCAAAGGCTTCTGCATTGAACATATTCTCAGAATCTGCATTCAGCGGACAGTGAACCGTGACAATATCACTGTTTCTCAGCAACGTATCCAGATCTGTCTGTTCAACCCCCTCAACACTGCGTGGACGGCGGTTATTTCCCAACACCCGCATATTAAATGCCAGAGCTATTTTTGCCACAGCCTGACCGATCGCACCAAGACCTACGATACCGATCGTCTTGCCCGAAAGTTCGTTCAACGGATAGACAAACGGCGAAAACGTGGGACTGCGTTTCCATTTTCCTTCCTGAACAAACCGGTCATATTGCGCCACTTTGTTAAAATGCTCCAGTATCATCGCAAAGGTGTGCTGTGCAACAGCGTTAGTAGAATAGGCACCTGCATTACAAACCGTAATTCCGTTTTCCCTGCAATAATCTATGTCAATATTATTATACCCTGTAGCAAACAGACCAATATATTGCAGATGTTCGGCAAACCTTAGACTGTGTGCATTCAACAGGGTCTTGTTGCAGACGATCATATCCGCATCTCTGACTTTTTCTGCTACTTCTTCATACCGCAGTAAGCCGTACTGCTCTACTTCTCCGAATTCATTGAGCAGTTCCGTGCTAACCAGCGAATCTGCCACCGTCTGTGCATCTGTCAGTATAATCTTCACTTTACAAAACTCCTTACGGCAATATTCTTCATACAGCTATCATTGTAGTATATTCCCGCAAGAAAAACAAGTAGTTTATTCTTTTATCATACTGATTATAACCAATCACCTATGTCCCCCGGGTCTCGCCTGCCGGGTGCGTGACCGCACAGGACAATTCCGCTGTTACTTAATGCGGATTTGCAACTTCTATTCCGCAGGCGTCCGGCACGGGCAGCGACGATTAGTCGCTGCCTTTTTCGCATTCCGCCGTCACAAGCCTGACGGCTTGCTTGTGGCTGTTTCCTTTGAAATCGCAGATTCAGTTTACGCAATCACTTCACCGTGCCTGCTATGTGCGTGACCGGTGCGTGACCGCACCGGACGAATATGTTCCGGTAACGATCTTTACATAGTCGCATAATATGCTTCAAAAACGAAATCGACAGTGGAAGCACTCCGCCGGTGCTTCTGCTTCGCAGAGGTGTCCACCGGACACCCGCCCCTCTTAGGCGGCGGGTGCCATTCGGACTTTCAGTGGGGTTATAATCCCCCACTGAAACCCCGGGGAGCTAAAGCTCCTGCGGTGAGGTTGGATCAATGCAGCCGATGTTAAGCGAGCTTACATCGGGCTTTGCTCCGAGTTAAAAGCAGTTGTTTATGACAAAAAACACAAATCGCTGCCATCCCACTTGCAATGCGGTGTATTTACTGATACAATAATACTATAAATTCAACGAGGAGTTGATAATATGAGCGTGATCGGACAAAATATTAAAAAATATCGTGTACAAAAGGGAATTACACAAGAACAGCTTGGACAGTTGGTAGGGGTCACCACACAGGCTGTGTCTAAATGGGAGCGTGGCGGCACTCCGGATGCAGAGCTGCTTCCGATGCTTTCAGAAGTATTAGGCGTCAGCATTGACGCTCTGTTCAGCCGTGAAGAACAAAATTATATGCTTTCATTGTCAAAACAGCTTTGCAGAATGTCTGAACAAGAAGCATACAACTATGCGTTCAGTATTTGTTGGGCGTTGGAAATCGGTCTGCTTCAGAATGAAGAAATCATCAATGATTTTCTGTGGAATCTCATTGACCAGAAAAATGTCAGTGCTGATCCAAAAGAACTCTTCTCTAAAATCATGAAGGACAGCGGTATGTCTACCACAAGGCTTTCTGCAGATTTTCACTACTTTTTCATGATGGTTGAACCCAAAAACGGTATGAAAAAAGCTCTGTCGGATCCCGAAACCTTGTCGGAGGTGTTTCGTGTCTTGGCAGATAAAAAAATGCTTCGTATTATCTTCTATATGTATTCCCGGCTGAATACGCCGATTGCAGCCTCGCTCATCAGTAAAAATACCGGCATAGAAGAAAAAGAGGTTGAACGCTGTATGGATGTTCTGTGCAAAAACCATCTGGCTACAAAAAATTCGGTTGCTACCGTCAACGGAGAGTTGCACTCCTATCTGTTCCATCAGGAAAGCTCCGTCATTCCTTTATTATGCTTTGCCGATGAAATTGCCCAAAAAGATTTTCAGGATTTTGTCGGAGATTTTGCCCGCACAAAACCTATGTTCTAAACCTTCGGTTGATTATTATCGTTTTATTTGATAAATGCGAAAGATAGTTGTTTGTGTTTTGCCGGACTTTCAGAATATAATGGATCTATCAAAAGAACGCATTCTATGCATTACCGCAAGGAGGTCAGGTCTCATGAAACCTTTCATCGCAATCGTTTTATCCGCTCTGCTTCTTCTGTCCGCAACAGGCTGCTCACAGAAGACGGATTCAGCCGATGCCAGTAATACCTTACTGTCGGACAACAGCGTCGATGACGTTAAGTCACTTTCTTCTGCCGAACCAACCTCCGACGTGAAGAATTCTTCATCAGACATTTCTTCTGCCTTTTCCGGATTCTTGCAGAGCAATCAATTCAAAGGTGTTGCCTATGCCGTCAAGAACGGAAAGCCGCTTGTCTTCTTTGCCGACGGTACTCTCGAAAACGGTAAACCCTATACCGTCGATACACCCGTGCCGATCGGATCGGTTTCCAAACAGTTCTGCGCTGCTGCTATTCTGCTCCTGCAGGAACAGGGCAAACTCAATATCAGCGATACTCTGGACAAGTTTTATCCTGACTATGCAGAGGCTTCAAAAATAACTCTCAAGGATCTGCTTTGTATGCGTTCGGGTATTCCCGACATTTCCGAAGAGATTTATTCTATCGTATCTGTTGATAACACCGAAGAACAAAATGCTGTTCTCTTAAAGCAGTATTATCTCAGCAAACCGCTGCTGTTTGAACCTGATACTGATTACGCATATTCCAACACAAACTACTTTTTGCTGGGAGAAATTGTGGAACAAGTATCAGGCGAAAAATATATCGACTTCCTCAGAAATAACATCTTCACTCCTCTTGGCATGAAACACACCGGCTCTATTGAAGAAATGGTCGCTTCCGCAGAATGGACAAACGACGTTTCTTATCAGCAGATTGATCTGCAGCCCGGTATTACCAAAGGCGCCGGCGATATTATTTCAACCGGTGAGGATATGACGCTCTGGCTGACTGCACTTTTCGGCGGAAAGCTTCTCTCTGACGAAAGCCTGCGTGTCATGACAGACAACTACTCTTACGATCACCCTGAGGGCAACGGCTACGGCTTTGGCATTCGCTGCGAGTTTTTCGGCGGTTTCGGTCACCCCGGATCCATCGGTAATTATCTTGCCGTAGACTTTTATGACCCGGATCAGAAACTTGCTATTTTCTTCGGCGCCAACACTAATAATGCGGCTTATATCAACAAGCTGCTTCCTGACCTGTACCGTATTTGTACAGAATAAAGATTTCCTTGCCCCCCAAAAACCGCAGAGAACATACCTGTTACAACTGCTGTTCTCTGCGGTTATTATTTTCTGGAAACGATATTCATCGAACCTCGGCACATCGTGGCAGGTCTTTTTCTATAGGTACTGAAAAAGATATTTCTCATCGGTTATTTTCGGACTCGAACTAAAGCACTTATTGTTTCTTATCCTTTGCCGTTTTTAACGAAGCAATCAGTATTTTCTTTATTGCAAGACAATCTTTTATCATCAAATCGCTTTGTGCTTCATCAATATACTCTGACATGACAAGCAACCTGAACCAATATTCGTTTCTGCTGTTTCCTTCAAGGAAATTGGCAAATTTGAGATAAAAACGGCAGCGCTGACTCCGTAAACTGCCTCGTTGGCATGAGCGCCGTCAGATGTTCTGCTTCTTATGATTTGTCTTGATATTGTTGATTCTTTTTCTCTTTTACAAGATATTGATATAGCTTTACGATTCTTGCAGCAAATTTTAATGACTTTTCTATCAACGGGCTTTCGTTATATATAAACTGTTCCTTTTTCTTTAGTGAATAGAGAAAAGAGAATAGTGAACAGAGAATAGTACAGAAACGCCCTCGTAGCATCACTATTAACTATTCGCTATTCACTATTCTCTGAGCCCCCGAACAAAGTGAGGGGGCGTTTCTGCGGGTGACAGGACTTGAACCTGCACACCATACGGCACGAGAACCTAAATCTCGCGTGTCTGCCAATTTCACCACACCCGCAAATATAAATTGAAAAATGTAAATGAATAATTATTCTTTGCTTGACTTTACTATTGCGGTCAAGATTTTCTCACTTTCAATACAATCTGCTAAAATAGTTTTTATCTCAAGGTCAGATAAATAATCCGTTGCGTAAAGTAATCTTAGCCAATATTTGGTTTCAGTTGTTTCTTTTAATGCGATAGAAATTTTAGAAATGAAATCAGCTTTACTTTGTGCCTGTTGCCCTTCGGCAACATTTGCACCGATACTTGTACCGGAACGCAAAAGCTGCTTGGATAGCACAAACTCCTTTTTCTTATTACAAAGATACTTATATAGCCGTACAATTCTAATGGCAAAATCAAAGCTTTTCTTTTCAATAATGTTTTCCATAACACAATACAATTCGGAGCGAAGCGACCCTTAATTTTCCAATTTCCATTATTGTTGCCCTTTGGCAACATTTGCACCGATACCTGTACCGGAACGCAAAAGCTGCTTGGATAGCACAAACTCCTTTTTCTTATCACAAAGATACTTAATATAGCCGTACAATTCTAATGGCAAAATCAAAGTCTTTTCAATAATGTTTTCCATAACACAATACAATTCGGAGCGAAGCGACCCTTAATTTTCCATTTTCCATTATTGTTGCCCTTTGGCAACATTTGCACCGATACCTGTACCGGAACGCAAAAGCTGGTTGGATAGCATAAAACTTCTATTTCTTATCACAAAGATACTGATACAGTCATACAATTCTAATGGCAAAATCAAAGCTTTTCTTTTCAATAATGTTTTCCATAACACAATACAATTCGGAGCGAAGCGACCCTTTATTTTCCATTTTCCATTTTCTACTTTCCATTATTCTTCCACCATGCCTGTATAAAAAACATGATATTTTTCCGGCTCACTTATTATAGCACGCTTTTGATGGTATTGCAAGCATTTTCAGAGGATTCTGTGCTCAGATTCCATCTGTATTCTGTTTCTGTGTTTGACAATTGACTTCCCAACACCATTATGATATACTTATGATAAAACACTCAAAAAGGAGAGAAAATATGACCGGTATTTTTTATTTTTCTTCTACCGGAAACAGCTTATATATTGCTCAGGAAATCCGTAAAAGAATAAACGCAGACATTATGTATATTCCTCACTCAAAAGATAGGGCTCTTCTCTACGACCGGATCATTATAGTATCGCCTGTATATTCCTTCGGCTTGCCGATACATACCTATAATTTTCTGATTACCCTTAACCCATCAGCGGAAATTTACCTGATTCTGAATTACGGAGGAATGCTCGGCGGCGCAGACAGGTTCGCTTATGAACTGGCAAAAGAACACAATATTACCCTTCATGCAGTATTTACGCTCAAAATGCCGGAAAACTATACCCTTTTCATTACTCCGCCAAAGTTCTACTTAAAGCGTTCGTTAAAAGCCGCTCCCCAAAAAATTAACGACATTGTAGAAGCTATTCAGCAAAAGAAAACATTCATCCCTAAGCCGAGGAAAACAAAAAAGAATATTTATGAAAAGAATCGTAAAAACTGGCATTTGATTGCTGCAGATTTCAGCGTTAATAATAATTGTATTTTATGCGCCAAATGTGTCAGATTGTGTCCGGTAGGCAATATCGAATTAAACGATAAAATTCGTTTTAAAGATCATTGCGTTGCCTGTCTGGGATGTTATCACCGTTGCCCTCAAAAAGCAATCATTTATAAGCATCGTAAGAAAAAACACCGCTATGTCAACCCTTTTATCAGCGAATATGATATCGGAGAGGATTTGTAGATTCATTCTTATGACAGACCGCTGCCGCACCGAAAAACGGGTCGGCAGCGGTCTTGTACTTTTTAACTCGGAGCAAAGCCCGATGTAAGCTCGCTTAACATCGGCTGCGACGAGGCAACCTCACCGCAGGAGCTTTAGCTCCTCGGGGTTTCAGTGGGGGATTATAACCCCCACTGAAAGTCCGAATGGCACCCGCCGCTTAAGAGGCGGGTGCCATCGGTGATTGGTTATCATACGGCAGGCGTTTCAGATGCCTTCCTGATCTGTCTTCGACTTTTCTGCTACTACGGCTTCTTCCACTACTACGGCATCTTCCGTGTCGTCATCACGCAGGTAACCGCAGCCCTCTGCCGCACAAAACAGCTTTGGCTGTTTGCCCTTCTTTTTGAACAGTACGCCGCCGCACTGCGGACATCTCTGTTCCGTGGGCTGGTTCCATGATACAAAGTCGCAAGCAGGATACCCTGAGCAGCCGTAAAACTCTCTGCCTTTTTTCGTCTTCTTGACGACCACGTCTTTGCCGCATTTCGGACACGCTACCCCGATCTTGCTCACCATTTTCACGATGTTCTTGCATTCCGGATATCCGCTGCAGGCAATGAATCTGCCATATCTGCCAAACTTCACAACCATCGGTCTGCCGCATTTCTCACAAACCAGATCTGTTTTATCCTCTTCCAGCTCTATTTTGACGCCCTTCATCTCTTCTTTGGCTTCTTTCAGTGTCTTATCAAAATCACCGTAAAAATCCGTCAGCAGGTCTACCCAACTGCAGGCGCCTTCTTCAACGGTATCCAGATTCTGCTCCATCTGCGCCGTAAACTTAACATTGACGATCTTAGGGAACCGCTCCTCCATCAGTTTGGTAGTTACTTCACCCAGTTCTGTCGGAAACAGCGTTTTCCCTTCCCGCTTTACATAACCTCTTGAAGTAATGGTAGAAATCGTCGCCGCATAGGTGGACGGTCTGCCGATTCCGTATTCTTCCATTGCTTTGATCAGCGACGCTTCGGTATAGCGGGCAGGCGGCTGTGTGAAATGCTGATTGGGCAGCATTTCTTTGACTCTTACCGGCATATCCTTCTCCAGCGGCGGCAGTTCGGATTCTTTTTCTTCCGTACCGTTGTCACTGCTTTCCACATAAAGCACTGTATATCCGTCAAAATCCACACGATAGCCGGAAGCCTTAAAAATATATCCTGCTGCATTAATTTCTGCCTGAGTTGTCTTCTGAATACAGTCTGCCATCTGACAAGCGATAAAACGCTCCCAGATCAGTTTATAGAGCTTGTACTGGTCCGCACTCAGGCTGTCCCTGACAGAATCGGGCGAAAGATTAACGGTTGTCGGACGAATCGCTTCGTGGCCGTCTTGTGCATTGGAACGGGACTTGAAACGTCTGGGTCCTGCCGAAGGAAGATACTTTTCTCCCCACTGACCTCTGATATATTCCTGTGCTGCCGTTAAAGCATCCTCAGACAATCTCAGAGAATCGGTTCTCATATAGGTAATCAGACCAACCGCTCCCATTCCCTTCAGTTCTACGCCTTCATACAACTCCTGAGCCACCTTCATAGTGCGCTTTGACTGAAAGCCCAGTTTACGGGAAGCCTCCTGCTGAAGCGTTGACGTAATAAAGGGTGGTGCCGGCTGACGCTTTCTTGTTCCGTGACGAACCTTTTCCACAAAAGGTTGGCAATCTTTCATCGCCTCCAGAAGCTGCTGTGCCTGTTCACCTGTTTCTATTTTGATCTTTCCGGTCGAATCACCGTAAAAAGCCGCAGAAAACGCTTTTCTGCTGCCCTTGGGAATAAACTTAGCGTCAATTGACCAATACTCTTCCGGCTTGAAGGCGCGGATTTTTTCTTCTCTGTCTACAACAATCCGAACAGCCACAGACTGTACCCGTCCGGCAGACAATCCCTTGCGTATTTTCTGTGACAAAAAGGGGCTGAGCTTGTAGCCCACAAGACGGTCCAGAATACGCCGTGCCTGCTGTGCATTTACCAGGTCAATATCAATCTTTCTGGGAGCTGCCATGCCGTTTTTGACACCTGTACCGGTAATCTCGTTGAACGTAACACGATTACTGTCCTGCAGGTCAAGTCCCAGAAGATATGCAAGGTGCCATGAAATCGCTTCTCCCTCACGATCGGGGTCGGTTGCAAGATAAACATAATCGCTCTTTTTGGCAAGCTTAACGAGCTCATCAGCTAATTTTTCTTTCCCCTTGATCAGCTCATACTTTGGCGCAAATTTCTTTTTTATATCCACACTGAGTCTGTTGGGATTCAGATCTCGGATATGTCCCATGGACGCCACGACCTCATACCCGGAACCCAGATATTTTTTTATTGTCTTTGCCTTTGCAGGCGACTCCACTATAACCAGCTTTGACATAATTTCCTCCGAAATCTTATTTTCTGATATACTGCCCGTAGCCTTGATGAACGATCAGTCCGTTCAGTTCCAGTTCTGTCAGCAGCGCCAACACTTCATACGAATTCATGCTGAGTTCAGCACTGATCTGTATGGCATTCTTTGGTGTCTCTGAAATTGTATCATACACCGTTCTAAGCGTTTCTGTCAACTGTTCCACGGCAGTTTTTTGTTTTTCTGCCTGTTTTTTTATAGCCTCGCTGTCTTTTTCGTCAGGCTGTATAGAGAACAGCCTCTTGCTTCCAGCCGTTTTTTTATTACTATTCTCCGCTTCTTTATCATCTTTGCTGCTCTTGTTTTTTTCTTCCAGGTATTTTTGAGGCGGTGGATACAACATACCGATTCCTCTTACATACGGAATCGGTTCCGTATAGTCCAGATACCGCAGCATTTTGATGTTTTCCGCTGTGAATGTCTGACCAAGCCGGTCTGCTGTTCGTTTATCGGTGCAATACCAGTCCAGCAGCATCTCATATCGGGTAATAACCCCTGCCCCCATCGCAATCAATCCGTTAGTACCAAAACTGGCAGGTTTGTCAATATTGCCAGGAACCGCAAACACCGGTTTATTCTGTTCGGCTGCATAGGCCGCCGTAATCAGTGTGCCGCTTTTGGAACCTGCTTCTACCACAACCACTGCATCTGACAGTGCGGAAATAATACGGTTTCTGTCCGGGTATGAATATAGCTTGGGTGCCTGATCCGGCGGATATTCCGAAACAAGTGCGCCGCGTCTGGCTATTTCTTCCCGAAGGCGCTTCCCGTGCTTGGGATATGGATGATTGATACCTCCGCCCAGCACACAAATCGTCTGTCCGCCTGCCAGCATGGCGCCACGGTGAGATTCTGTATCTATCCCTTCCGCACCTCCGCTGATAATGCAAACATTACGTCTGGTAAGCTGATAGCTGAACTCGAACGCCGTTTGTTTACCGAGCAAAGTAGGTTCTCTGGTACCCACCATCGCCACCTTCAGCCTGTCCTGCAACTGCGGCATTCGACCCTTGACATACAGAACGATCGGCGGATCCTTTATGTTTTTCAGCGTGACAGGATATGCCTCGTCAAAATACGACAATATCTCAATATCCAGTTCTCTGCAGCGCCTCATGATTTCTTCGGCTTCTGTCAGATTTCGTTCGGCTATTCTGTTGATCTCGGCACGGGTAAACACTCCGCTTATCTTTAGATCCATTTCAGACGCTTCAAATATTTCTTCAGGCGTTGAAAATGCATCGGTTATTTCACGCAGCCTGTCACATTTTACCGATAATACTTTCTGAAGCCAGATAGCATAAAGATGTTGTCTTTCCATTATGATCCACCGTTCCTCCGGATTGTTTTTGCCTTATCCTTGCAGGCAATACAACAGAATAGCAGCCGCTGCCGCAGCATTCAAAGATTCCGCCCTGCCCTTCATCTCGATTCGCACACTTTTTTCACAAGCCGCAATCGTTTCGGGCTTCAGACCGTTGCCCTCGTTGCCAATCAGCATAATGCCTCCTGCTGCAAAACTGATCGTGCTGATATTTTCCGCCTGATGCGGAGTAGATGCGTAGGTATGATATCCCTGCGCCGTCAGAGCTGTGATGCATTGAGTAAAATCCTCCGCTATCATCAGCGGAACCCTGAAAATTGCGCCCATACTCCCTCTGACAACCTTCGGCGCATATATATCACAACAGTCTGAGGAGAGAATAACGCCGTCCGTCCCCAGTGCCTCGGCTGTTCTCAGTATTGTTCCGATATTCTGCGGGTCCTGTATATTTTCCAGAGCCGCATACCGTCCCTGTTTATTTATTGTATACGAATCAAACTTTTTGTCAAGTCTTTTAACAACACACATAAAGCCCTGCGGTGCCGCTGTGTCGGAAAGCTTTTTGAAAATACTTTCACTCACTTCTACGCTTTTTTCCGATGCCGCACTGATCCTGCCATATTCCTCATGATACTTCTCTTTTGCGGCTTTTGTATATAAAAAATGCGTAATCTCCGCTTGGGATAATACACCGTCCATACACAACCGCACACCCTCTGTTACAAAGCAATTTTTTTCTTTTCGTCTTTTGCTGCTGCTCATCAGCTTGCCGATTTCCTTTACCAGCTCATTGTCTTTTGCAGTGATCATCATTCCGTCCACCTCCTTTTCTATAGGATCAACTTATGTCTGAATCAAACAGTTCTTTGTCCCTGCTGCCGGATCCATTCCTCTATTTTTTCTTTCAGACAGTAAACTGTGTCGGCAATTGTCATGCCTTCTGTTTTCATAACAATATCTGCTCTTTGCAGATACATGGGTCTTCTTTCATCATACAGGTCCTTCAGCGTCTGTCCGTCATGAATTGCCACGCCTCTTTTGGTCAGATCTCCCAGTCTGCTTTCAATCTCGTGATACGGAAGGTCGATAAATACAATGATTCCTGTCTGATGATGGTGTTCCATCGCTTCTTTACCATAAATAGCGCTGCCACCTGTTGCAATTACCGTTTTCTTCAGATTCAGTGATGCATTGATCCTGTTTTCGATTTCCAGAAACGCTTCCAGTCCCTCTTGTCTGATAATCTCAGACAACAATCTGCCCTCTTTTTCCTGTATGATCAGGTCTGCATCAGCAAAGCGGTATCCTATTGCTTTTGCCAGCACAACCCCTACCGTACTTTTTCCGCACCCCGGCATTCCGATCAATACAATATTCTTTTCTTTCATGTTGACTCCTCGCTTTTTTTCTGCATCGTCTGCTGTATTGTTCTCATTTGCTGCATACGCCGATGCCCGATTGCTGTCTTAAAACAGCCGCAGGCTTTTACTGTTCTGTGTCAGGCTTCAAAAAAGGCACTTCATTCATGATACACAATTCCGAATCCGAAAGTTCTGACGCCCTCAGTTACTTTTGTGTCCGCATTATCAAGTATTCCCGGCTTTGAACCATGTCTGCGCCATGCCGAAACCATCCGGCTGCTGTCTGTCAACCGGGTTAGCCTCTTCCGTTCACATAGCGTTTTTGCAAAACAGTTTTAGCATTCAGCGCATTTCATATCTGTAACAGCTTTTATCTTCCTTTTTATACTGCTATTGAAAAGAAGCTTTCAACATTGAGCGGACAGCCCGCAAAAGCAAGACAGAAACCGCAGATATATTCTTTGTATTCCGAAAATCGGCAATAAGGTGACGCAGTATATAACACCAAAAAGATGAAAGCACGCTATGGAATATCAGTGTAATAACGAAGTAATATGATCTGTCACTTTTCTTTGTAAAAAAACACCTAAGAGAAAAGTTCTCTTAGGTGCAAAAATCATATCAATTATGCGAGTGCAGCCTTTGCCTTTTCTACCAGTGCGGTGAATGCCTCTGCATCAGCAATTGCGATCTCGGAAAGCATCTTTCTGTTCAGTGTGATGCCAGCCTTTTTCAGACCGTTCATAAATGTGGAATAGTTAATGCCGTTTGCCTTGCAGCCGGAAGAAATACGAGTGATCCAGAGTCTTCTGAAATCTCTCTTCTTCTGCTTACGGCCGATATATGCATAGTTGCCGCTCTTCATAACGGCTTCCTTAGCCATCTTAAAGTGCTTGCTTTTTGCACCCCAATAGCCCTTTGCGAGCTTTAATACCTTTTTTCTTCTTTTGCGTGTTGCCAACGCACCTTTTACTCTTGCCATCTTTCTATACCTCCGATAATACTCTTATTCTACTCGTTCTTATCTTACCCTACGATAATTATTTGTAAGGAATCAGCATCTTGATTGCTGCTACATTTGTCTTATCGGCAGCTACTGTCTTTCTCAGACCTCTTTTACGCTTTGTCGTCTTCTTGTTCAGAATGTGTGATTTGTTTGCGTGTGCACGGATTACCTTTCCGTTCTTTGAGAGCTTAAAACGCTTTTTTGCGCCGCTGTGTGTTTTGATCTTGGGCATACCAAGTTCCTCCTTATCGGTTTTTATTTATTGGATTTCGGTGCTAAGAACATGATCATATTGCGTCCTTCAAGCTTTGCAGGCTTTTCGATATTCGCAAATTCCTGACAAGCTTCGGCAAATTTCGTCATGATTGCAGTTCCAAGTTCGGGATGTCCCATTTCTCTTCCACGGAATTTGATGGACACTTTTACCTTATCGCCGCTCTTGATAAACTTCTGAGTGTGGTTCAGCTTTGTGTTAAAATCATGCGTATCAATATTCAGTGAAAGTCTTACCTCTTTGATATCGACGATATGCTGATTTTTCCTTGCTTCCTTTTCACGCTTTGCCTGTTCAAAGCGATATTTGCCGTAGTCCATGATTTTGCATACAGGCGGCTGTGCCTGCGGTGCAATCTTTACTAAGTCGAGATTCTTCTCTGCTGCCAGCTCCTGCGCCTTTGCAGACGGCATAATGCCGAGCTGACTGCCATCAGAGCCGATTACTCTGACTTCTTTGTCACGAATTTCTTCATTAATCTGAAGTTCCTGCTTGCTAATCGTAAAGCACCTCCATAAGTTAGTAACAAAAAGAAAGCACGAACAGTCACCCGACCGTCCGTGCATCAACAGCATAACTATCCTCTGCCATGCGGCAGAAGTTCTTGTACTATTGACCCGTAACAGACGATACCCTACAGGTGAAAGCCTTGACTTTACTTTGTTTTACTTTGATACTATACCATACATTTCCGCTCTTGTCAACTGTTTTGAATGATTTTTATCCGTTTTTTCAATACTCCGGACAGTCCGCAGTCATCTTTGACACTGCAGGTATTTTTCATGCTGACGAGTATCTCACACAACACTTTGTACTCGTTATCGCTGAAGAATTCTGATGCGCCGGTCAACTCATCAAATTGTATCCCTCTTGACAAAAAATGGTTTGACAGCAAATCATCTGCACTGATATTCAGTACTTCCAACAGTTCTGACGGTACCGACAAGCCAAGTTTTGTGATGCCCGTTTAATTTGGCTCACCGTGCGTCACAAAAGCCTTGATCTTTTCTGCCAACTGCTCCTGCATCAGATCCTGTTTCTTATGGAAACGGCAAATGGTCTTCCACTTTTAATATCATTCCATAAAATAATCACCTATTAAGTTGATATCACTTGTATTTTACAGGTAAGTGCGGTAAAATTAAACAAAACACACTGGCTGTTTTATGCCTATATCATTATTATGATGGGAGAGATAACATGAAAATTAAACATTTCATTACCACAGCGCTGATGGTCACCTCGATTCTATCAGTCTGCTCTTGCAGCAACAAGACAGCGGAAACCTCTTTAACAGCTTCTGATACTGAAAGTTCAGCCGAATCTTCTGTACAGGGCGGTACTTCAGTCGTGTATGCTGATGACAATGATTGGATTCTTTGCGATTATGTTGATGACAACAATCATCATATAGATAAACAATACATCAGATACGAAGGCATCGGAACATACTCTGCCACAGTAATAGATGATCTTGAGTTGGAATATGTTGTCGTTGTGGATAATGAAGGTATCGCATTTATGCTTTATGAACGAGGCGGTTCACTGGTTCATAATAATTCAGACCGTGTAAACGATTACAGTGTCAGCATTACGGAAAAAGGCAAGGACGCAGTAGAATATGCAGCGTATATGTCGCCGAACGGCGGAGACAGAATCTATCTTTGGGAAGACACAGACCAGCAAAGACTTCTCAACGACATGAAAGAAAACAAATCATTATCCTTCCATATTGTCGATAAAAATCGCTCTCTGCAGAATTATGATTTTTCTTTAGACACAACCGGTTTTGCGGAAGCCTATCAACAACTATTCTGAAAAAAGACCTCCAAAGCGATCTTGTATCGTAACTTTGGAGGTCTTTTTACCATTTATTCATTACCTGCACTCTGCAAAACAATCGTCGCTGTCGCAGGTGCTTTTTTGTTCGCCCTGATAATCTGCAAGGGCTGCCTTTATCATAATAGCGCATTCGAGGCGCTTTTTCTCCAGCTCGCAGCCAACCTTATGTGATTTGAGAATATCTCCTTCGTACTGATAGTTATTAGCGTTGCAGCCGCCGCTGCAGTAAAACTTTGCCCAGCAGTTTTTGCAGTTCTCTTTGGAGTAGACGTTCGCTCTTGCAAAGCGAAGCTTCATATCCTGGTCAAACGTACCGTCATTCAGATTGCCCATTTTATACTGTTCTTCACCTACAAACTGATGACATGGGTATATATCTCCCTGCGGTGTAACGGCTACATACTCGTTGCCGCAGCCGCAGCCCCTCAGACGCTTGATAGCGCAGGGACCCTGATCAAGATCAATCATAAAATGGAAGAAATTAAAGTATTCTCCACGCTTTCTCATATCTATCAGCGTTTTTGCCAGGCGCTCATACTCCTTGAATACCATCGGCAGATCATTTTCTTTAATTGAATAATCCAGCTTCGGGTCTGACACAACCGGCTCAATGGAAAGCTGTTCAAAGCCCAGCTCTTTCATGTGCAGTACGTCAGCGGTAAAGTCCTTGCTGAAGGTGGTAAAGGTGCCTCGGATATAGTAGTCCTTGTCACCTCTTTGCGACACCAGCTTCTGATACTTCGGCACAATGATATCGTAGCAGCCTTTACCGTTGGGCGTCACCCTCAGCTTGTCGTTGACTTCCTTTCTGCCGTCCAATGACAGCACACAGTTGTGCATTTCACGATTGATAAAGTCAATTTTATCATCGTCCAGCAGCAATCCGTTAGTTGTTATAGTGAAACGGAAATTTTTGTTGTGCTGCTTTTCAATACTGCGGGCATATTCTACCGTTTGCTTGACAACTTCAAAGTTCATCAGCGGCTCGCCGCCGAAGAAATCGACTTCAAGATTATGCCTTGTTCCCGAATTGGCAATAATGAAATCAATTGCTTTTTTGGCTGTCTCAAAACTCATCAGACATCTTCCCTGACCGAAATCCCCCTTGGCGGCAAAGCAGTATTCACACCGCAGGTTACAGTCGTGAGAAATATTGATACACATCGACTTGATAGGCGCCTTTGTCATCAGATCGGCAAACTGCTCATAATCATCCGGAGAAAACAGTTGCCCTGCCTGATACAGCTCATACAAGGCCGCATAGGCTTCCTCCAGTTCTTCTTTATCAAATTTTTCAGAAAGCGCCGTCAGCATTTCTGCCGGTACAGCTTCTGTCATTTTTTCTCCGCACCAGTCCAGAACATCATAGGTTATGTCGTCCAGCACATGAACTGCGCCGCTGTGAACATCAAGACAGATATTATATCCGTTCAGTTTATATTTATGTATCATTCAGATTCTCCTTGATTACAATATAAAAGGCGGACTTACATCCGCCCTTTACATCGTTTTTGTTGATGTTGTGCAAGGCTTATTTCTCGCACTTCTGGTTAGCAACCGTACAAGAGGTCTTGCAAGCTGACTGGCAGGATGCCTGACATTCGCCGCAGCCGCCCTTGACAGCAGATTCCTTCAGATTTGCGCTGTTCAGAGTCTTGATGTGTTTTGTAGCCTTCATTCTCATTCACCCTTTCCGGATCGCCGCAGTTTTCGGCATAAACTGCCTGATGCTGCTGCTTTCTATGATACAATCTTATCATACCACATCTTTCTGACGATTTCAAGTTTTTTTCAGCGCTGATGTTCCTCCTGTACGGTCTTTTCCCGCCTCCTTTGCGTTACCTTATTTACATAATGCAAGCCCGCATATCAAATACCGGTTTTCTCTGCCCGATTCACTCTTCACAATTCGTTTTGGAAACAGAAACCATATACTTTTCCTGTACGTCACTTTTTCTTCCTGCACTGTGTCTGCAATGTCAGTTTTCACTTTTCTATTCATCTCTCAAATGTATTCTCCGTTTCTGTTCCTTTGCATCTGTCAAACAGCACGCCGTCCAAAGTGGTTACAGGACAGTTTCAGCGCTTCCGCTGAGCTTACAGTACCTTTACAAAGTGCTGAAAAGTCCTGATTTTAACTCGGAGCAAAGCCCGATGTAAGCTCGCTTAACACCGGCTGCATTGATCCAGCCTCACCGCAGGAGCTTTAGCTCCTCGGTATTTCAGTGGGGGATTATTACCCCCACTGAAAGTCTGAATGTTCCCCGCCGGCTAAGAGGATACGGGGGTCCGGTGGACACCTCTGCGAAGCAGAAGCACCGGCAGAGTGCCTCCGGTGCGTGACCGCACTGGACGATTCGCAGGGACGTCCGCTAACGCTCCCTTGATTTCTACAACCAAAAAGCTCAGTCCGCGTACCAGACTCTCTGCAAAACTCTGAACCCGCCGTTAATGTGACTATCGCAGGCAGAAAACTACCCCAAAGGCGGACACGGGTGCAGCGTCACGCTGCCGCACCCGGCAGGCGTGACCCGGGGGACATCGGTGATTGGTTATATTCTGACACAACGCTTTATTTTCGTCTTTTTCGCCTGTTCACGCCGGCTATTCCGCCAAGCGCACCTGCGGTAACCGTCAGTAAAAACCGAAGAAGTGTGGTAGCTGCCAGCGTGCCGCCCGACAGCGAACCTGCTGCCACCATCAGAATGAAAATCATGGTTCCGCACAAAGCTCCTATCGGCAGTCCGTATTGTCTGCTGATTCTTGCGCCGAGATAGCCTCCAAAAAAGGACCCGATACAAGCTGTTACCATCACCATCGGCACAATTGCTCCATACGGCACTGTATGCAGCTTCAAAACAATATATACGCAAAGCACCACCAGTAGAAAAAACATCGCTGCACCTGCCAATGTACCGACAGCAACTGCTTTCACTATTCCTTTGACATTGATACTTCTTTTTCTGCTATCGCTTTTCATGTCATAAGCTCCTTTCTTTTCACCGGATTTGAAACAGCTCTCTACGGTAACTTATGCGGCAACAGCGATAAACAGAACAAAGCCCTGTCTTATTTCAGACAGGGCTTTATCATCACGCAAAAATTTATTCAATTGAATACGGCGGATAAACCATAAGAAAGATCGACGTTATTTATCCTCATGGGCAGTCTTTTTTTCTGCCTCATTTTCAGCATTTTTTTCTTTCTTATCTTTTTTATCCTCAGCCTGACCATTTTTCTTGTCGTCCTTTTTCTCATCCTTTTTCGGCTGCTTGTCAGGCGTATCTACAGAAGCAATTGCCCATTTCTTGAAGCGCATTCTGTTTCGGTCGCTGCCTGTTTCAATAACAACAGTATCATCGTCATCTTTTACAGCAATTACTCTGCCCACAATACCGCCGATAGTGGTAATATCGTCACCGATTTCAATGCTGTTTCTCAGCTCTTCCTCAGCCTTCTGTCTCTTTTTCTGAGGACGGATAAACAGAAAATAAGCGGCACCGATTACAACTACCCAGATACCGATGGTGATAACCCACTGCCACGGATTAGTCTGAGCATTCTGTGTTGCCTGAGAAGCCTGTGTTGCAGCTGAAGCAGCGGCAGAATTGTCAAAAAAAGTAAAATTCATACAATTTCTCTCCTCATTCAAAAATAACAGTATTATTATATCAGCTTTTTATACCGCTTGCAAGAGTCATTATGGATAGAATACCGCTGTTTTCCACTGTTAATTTATCGCTTATGCTTTATCCGTCTGACTTACGCCGCATCTACGGACCGATACCGATCTTATCGTTACTTTCTTTCTTCACCTGCCCTATGCTTTCGCATAAAATCCCCGACCGCCGCATTTTGTGCAGTTGTCGGGGATTTTTTGGGTCATGCTTCTGATTTGGCAGAATCTTCCGCATTGTTTTCTGAGGTCGTGTTTGTATTGTTGCTGATTCTCCGTTGAGTTTCTTCTTCAATAAACTGATTAAACAGGAAAAGCTCTTGTTTTCCGCCTTTTTCTTCCGGAATAAAATCACCATTTTCATCAAGGTAAGAAACAGAGATAGTAAGAAAATCCACAAACCCGGACATGATGATTTCCGTTCTTCTTTGGTCAGTAGTATCGCCGTCAACCCAAAATACATGGGTACCGTAACCGGAATTCTTATAGCTTGCATCATCAAAGCCCTGAATATCATGAATTCTTTCTAATACATACTCCCATGGATCACAATGAAAATATGAACCCCCTCGGAAAAAGTCATGATCATTTTCCGACCGCAAAAGGGTTTTATAATCTTCTATGATCTCTTTGATTTCATCAATCGTAATTTTTCGCATATTTGGTTTGGCTGTACCTTGGATCAGAGCACTCTGATAAGCGTATAAGTACGTTCCGTCCTTCTCTAATTCAGCTAACCGTTCGCTTTGCTCCTGCGTCATTTCCGAACTGTCCTTCTGGGATTCGCTGACATAGACCGATCTTCCTGTCCATTTGCCGTTGCTGTCCAGATCAGGTGAGTGCGCCTGCAGCTCTTCACTTTCACTGATACGGCGCTTCTTTTCGGCATCGTAGTCCTCTTGGTAATCAAACAATATCTCCTGATCCACAACATTCTGGTCATCATCAAAATAATATATTCTGATCTGGAAATAATCTACCAAATCTGTCTGAATCTCGATCCGCCTGTCTGACAGAGTATCACTGTCCGGCCAATACACATTGTTATACCGTAAATTACTGTACGCTCCCTTACCATCATAATGCGCATCAGGGATCGCCTGTATCCGACGAATAGCGTTTTCCATCCAATTTCTGCAGCCTGTTACGCTGAAGTCTTTATCTTGATAAAAAAAGCTGTCATTGTCTGCGCTGCTCATCTTTGCTTTATAAACATTTACGATTTCTTTGATCTCGTCTACCGTAATTTTTCGCATATCCGGCTTTGCTTCTCCTATGTCCTGCCTGTAACGGTATTCAAGTTCATATCTGCGTCTTTTTCCCTCAGCCGTCAAATGAGTGCTTGGATTCTGTTTTATCAGCTCATATAATTCAGCAGAGGAGATATCCTTATACACAGAATAACCGACCCATTTTCCGTTTTCGTCCTGCCCGGATTCTATTTCCGGCAATTCAGTGACAATCGACGCAGGTTTCTCCGATGCGTCACTGAAACTGTTTTCAGGCACCTTTTCAGCATTACTGCAGGAAGACACCGTCATGATAAAAATCAGGAGCATAACTGTCATAAAAATCATTCTTTTTTTCATTCTGACACCCCATTTCCCTCTGAGGTCAGGCTTTTATTCCCGCCGATTCTCCGTTGTGTTTCTTCTTCCATGAACTGATCAAAACTGAAAAGCTCTTGTTTTCCGCCTTTTTCATCCGGGATACGATCACCGTTTTCATCATAGTATTGAACATAGAGATTAAGACGGTTCACCGAGCAAGGCAAGACGATTTCCGTTCTTCTTTGTTCAGGAGTATCACCGTCAACCCAAAATACGTATGTATCGTAACCGGTATTTTTATAGCACGCATCACTTATCCCCTGGATTTCATGAACTCTTTGCAATACATAATTCCATGCTTCGTAATGAAAACAAGAATCCCCTCGGAAGAAGTCATGATCACTTTCCGAGCGAAAAAGGGTTTGCAAATCTTCTATGATCTCCTTAAACTCATCAATCGTTATTTTTCGCATATCGGGTTTGGCTGTACCTCTGGCAAGAGCCCTCTGGTAAATATAATCGTATGTTTCATCCTTATCCAGTTCTGCTAACCGTTCGCTTTGTTCCTGCGTCATTTCCGGTCTGTCCTTCGGGTCTTCGCTGACGTATACCGCTCGTCCTGTCCATTTGCCGTTGCTGTCCAGATCAGGTGAGTGTGCCTGCAGCTCTTCACTTCCACTGATACGGCGCTTCTTTTCGGCGTCATATTCCTCTTTGTAATCAAACAGTATTTCCTGATCCACAACATTCCGGTCATCATCAAAATAAAAAATTCTGATCCGGAAATCATCCACCCAATCTGTCTGAATCTCGGTCCGTCTGTCTGACAGAGTATCACTGTCCGGCCAATAAACTCTGTTATACAATGGAATTTTATCCGAGCCCTTATACTGATAATTAGCATCAGGTATCGCCTGTATCCGACGAATAGCGTTTTCCATCCAATACCTGCAGCCTGTTACGCTGAAGTCTTTATCCTGATAAAAAAAACTGTCATTGTCTGCGCTGCTCATCTTTGCTTTATAAACATTTACGATTTCTTTGATCTCGTCTACCGTAATTTTCCGCATATCCGGCTTTGCTTCTCCTATGTCCTGCCTGTAACGGTATTCAAGCCGATATCTACATCTTCGTCCATCATATATCAAGTCATTGCGACGATTCTGATTCATCAGCTCAGACAAACCGGCAGAAGACATATCCTTATACACAGAATAACCGACCCACTTGCCGGTTTCGTCCTGCCCGGGCTTCACCTCCGGCAATTCAGTGACAGCAGAAACCTGATCTGCGGAAACACTGACAGACATTCCGCTGTCAGCGTCTTCTGATCCGGTTTTCGTACTGCTGCAGGCAGTTGCGAACGTCAGCACCGATAGTGCCAATGCTATGAATATTTTTCTTTTTTTCATGATTATCACCGTTCCTTTCTTTCAGAGTTTTTATATAGCAAAAAACTTCAATTGTTTTCACAAGAAATCAAAGTTTTTCTTTCAGAACGCTGTTGCCCATCTCGTTCAGCCCCTCTTCTATTTGATATATTATATAATATTATTTCACGATTTTCAATATATATATTAACAATTTGTTTACATCTTTACAAAAAGGGCATAAAAACGCCCCGACCGCCGCATTGTCGTGCAGTGGTCGGGGAAATATCCTACAGTTTGGTTCTCCGAGAATCAAAATAGCTGAATCGCAATTAAATCCGCTTGTCCAATACTTCACGGTAACGGCGATAGAATTCCTCAAAGGTATCGTTGTCCAGCGCTTCACGAATCCGCATCAGCAGAGTGTTGTAAAACCAGATATTGTGCATGACACACAGCCGCATGGCAAGCATCTCACCGCTTTTGAACAAATGCCGGATATATGCACGGGTAAAATTGCGGCAGACAGGACAGTCGCATTCAGCGTCAATCGGTTCTTCGTCCAGCGTATACTTTTCGTTCATCATGTTGCGCCTGCCGCTCCAGGTAAATACGTTGGCATGACGGGCGTTTCGGGTGGGCATCACGCAGTCAAACATATCTATGCCACGGTATACCGCCTCTAAAATATTCACCGGTGTACCTACGCCCATTAAATAGCGTGGTTTTTCTGCCGGCAGATGTTCTTCTAAAATATCCAGAATGTGATACATCTCTTCGGCTGTTTCTCCAACAGCCAGTCCGCCTACAGCATAGCCGTCCAGCTCCAGCTCACGAATCCGCTTCATGTGTTCTATCCGCAAATCGTCAAAGGTTGCCCCCTGATTGATACCAAACAACATCTGCTGCGGATTGATAGTAGTTTCCAGACGGTTCAGCTCTGCCATCTTTGTCTTGCAGCGGCACAGCCAGCGATAGGTTCTGTCACAGGATCGTTTGGTATAATTGTATTCCGCAGGATTCTCTATGCATTCGTCAAACGCCATGGCTATAGTGGACCCAAGGTTAGACTGAATGGTCATACTCTCCTCCGGACCCATAAAAAGTCTGTGTCCGTCAATGTGCGAGGCAAAGGTTACGCCTTCCTCTTTGATATTTCTGAGCTTTGCAAGGGAAAAAACCTGAAATCCGCCGCTGTCTGTAAGAATCGGACCGTCCCAGCGGGTAAAGCGGTGAAGCCCTCCCAGTTTTTTGACGTTCTCATCGCCGGGCCGCAAATGCAGATGATAGGTATTACAAAGCTGCACCTGACACCGCAGGTCTTTCAGGTCAAGTGCAGACACTGCTCCCTTTATAGCGCCGCAGGTGGCAACATTCATAAATGCAGGCGTCATCACTGTTCCGTGAGGCGTTGTCAGCTCTCCACGGCGTGCCTTTCCGCTGTGTTTCAGTAGATTATACATTCCTTATTTCTTTTCCTCTGCTTCTTTTTCGGCAGCAGCCTGTGCCATAGCCTCTTCCTTTGCCTTGGCTACCTCAGCCTCAAATTCTGCTCTCTGTTTTTCGCCCAAACGCTTTCTTTCTTCTTCTGTCGTAAATTTCAGCGGCTTGTCGTCTGCGTCTACCAGTGCGGTAATCTCATTGCCGTGAAATACAGCTACCGTGCCGACAGGCATTTCCAGCACTCTCATAGCTCCCATGCGATACTGCAGCAGACGGCTGGTGGGTACGATTTCAAAATCAGTCAACGGACGGTTTTCCTCATCGGGATCGTCCAGCAGCCCGAAATACCAACCGGAATCACCGTCCTTGGTTGCTTCTTTGCGGTGCATATAAACGTCTTCTGCATTGATAGCATCCTTAAGCACCATAACCGTATCACGGGCATTGCACGCCTCAGGCTTTGACTTGGACACCTGAACACATTCGTGCTGCATATTCTGTACGATCAGCGCAAGAGTCAGGTTATCTGTTCTGTCGGTGTCGGGATTTTTGTTGAAATCCATCGTCTTTACCAACCAGAATTTTTCGCCCTTTTCGTCTGTTTCCTCTGTCAGGAAAAAGAATGACCAGCCAAAGCAAAGTACAAACTTGTTGTTAAAAATATTTGTCTTGTGGCTTACCTGCGTCAATACATTCATCAGCGCTCCTGCTGCATTTTTCAACGGAAGATCTGAATAAAATCTGACGGTCTGTTCTCTAATTTTTGCTTCAAAAGTAATCATATCGTCAAGTTCCTTTCGTACTTTTATTTTGAATACTTACAATAATATTACATCAAAACACCTGTATTGTCAATCGTTTACAGGTTTGTCACACGGAAATCATTTTGACAGGGACAGTCGCATGGGCAAAACCCTTTTCCGGTCAAAAACAGTGTTTATCCATCTTGCTTTCCTAAAACCGCTGTCATCGCAGGCGAACCGTATCTATCCGAAGAACAAGCGGACATACCCGCATCAGGCAGTTTTTATCAATTGTATTCCAAAGGTTTGTCAGTCAAACAATTTCTATCCGGAAAACGATACCATTCAGTAAGAGCAGTCAATAACGGTCAAGGCACAGAAACAACACAGATCGGCGCTGTTAAACGGTGTGTTTTTCGAAAACACACCATGATTGTATTAACGCCGCCTGAGCAGCCTGATTATCAGATAAGCTGTTCTGCCTGACAGCTTATGATATTCTGCTGTACTCTGCTGTAAAAGTTTCTCCGTTTTCCTGCGTTATTTCTATCAGGGTATTGCCTTCCAGCCGACACTGAGAAATAACGCCGTCACTTCTGGTAACAACAATGATACCCTCATTGACACTCCATGTCGCATTCAGATTGCCAAGCTCTTCCTCTTCGTTATAGTAAACTGCCGTTCCGTCTCCGTTGATCACCAAGGTGGTACGATATGTGTTGTCAAAGTATTCATAAGTATGTACCCACGACCCGACAAAACCATTCTCACCAACGGTAGAAGCGGCTGTAATTCCACCATAGGTAGAATTCTGCAGAGCCTGCTTATCAAACGGGGTTGCTTTCTCTGTATTTTGGGAGCTGCTGCAGCCTGTCACTGCAGTGACTATCGCTGCCATCACCATCAAACTTCCCAAAAAACAATGCAGTTTTATTGTCATTGTGATTCTCCTCCTTTGTTTTCAATGTAACCAATTTATTGTACCATATTTATCTCAAAAATGACAGACATCTTCATGTTGAATTCAGAACTTCAGCAAAGCTTACAAGTTGTAATGTCTGTTTTTGTCAACACTAACAAAAGTCCCGACAGGGCACTGTGACTCCGTCAGGACTTTTCGCACACTTCAATCATTCTTATCCATAATCTTTATTGATATTTGGTGTATTTAATTGTTTTCATCATTTGCACGGAACCCTCAAACTGTATCCGACACGGCATCGCAGTCATAAGCCGGGAAACAGAACCGCCCGTTCCTTCCGTGAACGAATATATCTTGATCTGTCGGTATTCCTGCCATACTGCCGAAACGCTTACCGTACTTCTTCTTGCGATGCTGACTGTATTACTTCCTGCTCCTGTTCTTCAAGGCCGCTGTTTTTATGACGTTTTAAAAACAGAAAATAACGAATATTGAAAACAGCAGAAAGAATATCGAACAGAACAACGGGATACATCATACCACGAACCAGCCAGCCGACAGATTGCGTGGGACGAAAATACAGTGTAATAAACACAATGACAGCCGCCTGCAGCAAATACAGCAGTGCCGAAGCCAAAAACGGCCACGCAGCACTTTTCTGATTAGCCATCTGTTTTTCCACCATGTGCAGAGAAGCAAGCTTCATTGCAATGCCTGTCATCAAAGTAAGACCCAGAACCTCCCATGCCGCACGAAACCAGATATATTGATACGGCAAGCTCTGACCGGCAGCCGCATCATTGAATGCTGTGACGTCACATAACGCCATACATAAAAAGGGAGCGCAAATCAACTGCAGTCCAACGGAAAGATGTATGGTAGCAATCGTCTTCCGCCAGTTTATTTCTTTTCCGGCAGTATGCTTCAGGAGCTGAATGGTGTTGACCATCAGCAGAAAGCAGGAAGCCATGACAACCACTGAGGGCATTCCGAGCATTATCTTCTGCGAAACCGTCTTTTCTGCTCCGGCATAAATCAGCACTAATATCACTACGCTGCTGCCCAGCATAAAAGCTGTCACGATTGCACTGATTATCAGGTATGCTTTACTGTACTTCTGCTTCAAGTATTCTTTCAATCCGTTCATACCGGTCATGTTAACAACCACCTTCCGTTTTCTCTGCAAACATTCTAACATACTAATCCGCAAACAGCAACTAAAATATTCAAATAGTACTAAAATGTAACAATCACTGGAATGCATCTCATATATCACGGCAAAAATAATACAAAGACAAACACTGACCATTATCAGAACGCCTCTTTTCGGCACAAGCCTCCGGCGTTGATACGAATCGTTTCCATTACAACAACCATCAGCCGTGTCACTGCCGATAACATTATCCGCCTTTATTCCGGATTGCCGTCACTTCCGGCATTTCATCTGATTTTCCGCCTTCAGCATACAAACACCCGATCCGAATCAGATCTTTCACCTTTCCTCTGTCTGTTACGCAGTCGAAAACAGGCAAAAACGATTTGGCGCAGTTACAGAAAAAATGAACATTCCTTTTTCATCGTCACATTACAAGCAAATCCATCTTCAACTGTGGGGTCAGATTTCAGATTAACGCCTGATTGCAATACACAGATCGTCAGAAAACAGATGTGGGGACTTTTCGCTTCGTGAAGAACAATCTCTTCGACCATTCTTTTCAGAACAATTACTGCTATGATTCGATAACTGATGATTTCTGACACAAAAAAGGACAAGCCCTTTCGGAGCCTGTCCTTTCGCAACTGTTTTGTTCAATCATAAACCTTACACCGGCAAATTGACAATCGCCTCTGCTGCATACAACGATGATATCACCGCCGACACGCAGCGCCGTATCATCATCTGAAACAGAGCATCAATCATCTTGTAAAGCTGATTATTACTCGCCGAAATATCTCTTAAGAAGACCTGCAAAGCCTGCGCCGTGGCGAGCTTCGTCCTTTGCCATCTCGTGTACGGTATCATGAATAGCGTCCAGATTCTGAGCCTTTGCTTTCTTTGCCAGCTCAAACTTGCCTGCACAAGCGCCTGTTTCAGCGTCTACACGCATCTGCAGGTTTTTCTTTGTATCCGCATACAAAACTTCACCCACCAGCTCAGCAAACTTTGCTGCGTGTTCTGCTTCCTCAAAAGCATACTTGGTGAAGGCTGCGGAAATTTCAGGATAGCCCTCTCTGTCAGCCTGTCTTGCCATAGCAAGATACATACCTACTTCACTGCATTCACCGTTGAAATTATTAATCAGCTCCTGATAGATCTCGGGATCTACACCCTTTGCTACGCCAACCTCATGAACGGTAGCATAAGAGCCTTCTGTTGTTACCTCTTTGAACTTATCCTTAGGTGCTTTACAAATCGGGCACTGCTCGGGAGCTTCTGTTCCTTCATAAACATAACCGCATACTGAACAGACAAACTTTTTCATGCTGATCATCCTCCATTTTCTTAATGATTGTTTTTTATATCAGATATCTCATTGTCAGGGAGATATTGACATTCCTGATTTTCCTGTCTGCAACGGCTGCATAATCCGTAAAAAACGATGTTGTGCGTTCTTACCGATGCATGACAATGTTCTTCAACAAAACCGTATACCGATGGTTCGATCAGATTTCTGTCAGCGGGAATATCCATAACGGAAAAGCATTTTTCACAGATAAAATGAGAATGCTTTGACATATTCCAATCAAACCGTTCCTGTCCGTTGATAACACCCAGCGACTGGATCATCCCGTTTTGCTTAAAAACAGCAAGATTCCTGTACACCGTTCCAAGGCTCAGATCCGGCAGGGAAGGCTTTAGCTGCTCGTAGATCCATTCAGCCGAAGGGTGTATATCGGTAGAGGATATTGTTTTGTAGATTGCTTCACGCTTCACGCTGAAATTATGTTTCTTCTGCATGATCATCATCCTAAAACAATAACGATTCTTGTTTCTATATTAATATACCATAAAATTTCCTTCGTGTAAAGACATTTAATATATCTAACCGACAAAAATATACCGCATCCACACTTAAAGCAGCCAGCTTTGTTATTCTTATCTACATTCTGCTAATCCCGCCGGGCTTTTCGGGCTTCCACATTTCGTTGAGTTCTTCTCATACACACTTAGCTGATACTACTTCTTTTACTCAGGCTGCCTTTCGGGCAGATTTCGCTCTTGTTTTCTGTCAATGTGCCTTTTCTGATAACCTGCACCATTACCATTGCATTGATATGCGAGATTTGGCAGGTATACACTGCCCTTGCAAACGCACAAGCCACCTCACGGACAAACACCGTCCTTATCATTACACAACGGAGCAGACAGACTTTCCGTTGTTTTTTGAGTACGCTCCAAGGACATGGTGTTTTTTGCTGTCAGTATCACCTTTCCTGCTGATGCAGCACTTTATTACGCTTGCAAAACAGATTCAGGTAATATATTCCCCTGACACATAACCCGTTACGCCGGCATAGCGAGTGAGATACCAGCCGCCCTGCTCTGACAACAACGGTATTCTTGTCCCGTTCGGGATTTTGCCCTTAATATCGGAATTAACTGTGGGCTGCGCACGAATATTCAGATTTCCCCCTTGCGTGCGTACCAATCCGGAAGGCTCTTCAAACGGCATTACAATCTCTACACCCAGAAAGTCCCCGACGGACATCGCAAGATTTTCTGCGATTTCACTGATATTATCCCGGATCCAGTCTGCGTCCTCGGTATTATCATGATATGCAACCTCTATCAGTATAGCGGGCGCCTTTGTACGAATAATTTCTCCCAAAGTCGTAGTCGGCACTGTTCTGACCAGATCGGGAATCGGATAGATCTCCTTCATATTATTGGCAAAGATATCCGCCGCCCTTTGTCCCTTTGTACTGCCGGGATAATAATATACCTGCGATCCTCTGACGCTTCCCGCATTTCCTGCGCCGGCAGCGTTGGAATGCAGGGCTAAATGCAGGTCATATTCCCCTTCATTCGACAATCTGACCGCATCGGTAAACGGTCTTTCCGGATTATTCCTGCTATAGACTATCCCGCTGGCTTCCAGATAGGGTATCAGTGCGTCTGTCACAAGATTCATGTAGTATTCCTCATTTCCGCCGCCTGCATACGGATTGAATTCCTGTGCTGACGGACTTAAAAATACAGTTGGCATATAATCCCCTCCATAATAATGATAACCATTCAACTGCCTGTTCTTTCTCACCATTCCTTTATGGTGAACAATTCTCTTTTTCACAGTTTTATTCTTCATTACTATCTCTTAGCTTTTTTGGATCAGCCTCTTCTTTCCTGTTTTTTATCATTCTGACAGAATCCTGTTAAAAAACACCTCTGATGATACGTTGTCCGGCCGCAAAAACCGATGAATCGCATACAGATCCTCTGCCTCGTTCAAATAATTCACCTTTTCTTCACAATCCATCATCGCAGAAAAGCCTGTTTCTTTTACTACTCCGAGCATTTCCTCATTCTTGGCGCCGAAAGGACAGGTAAAACAGGACGGCTTACTGCCGGTCTTCTTTGCGATTATATCATTTGCTTTCTGCAGGTCATTCTGCAGCATCTTCCGGTATTCCTCATTATCTTCTCCCGATTTTCGGTCTGCTCCCTGTCTGCCTTCTTTGATATGGTGCAAATCATAAGTATGATTCTGCAGTTCAATCATTCCGGAATCACTCATCTCCTTCAATTCCTGCCAAGTACACTGCGAATAATCCGGACTGCGGTTATTGTCACTCTGCGCCTTCTCTCCTTCGATTCCAATGGGCGACAGAACTGCCTTACACCCATACTTTTTCAGCAGTGGAAAGGCTTCTGTATAATTATTATAATATCCGTCATCAAAGGTCAGCATAATAGGTTTTGGCGGCAGAGCCGTACCGCTGTTGAAATAATTCAGAAGATCTTCCACCACGATTGTCTGATATCCGTTTTCTGTCAGATACCGAAGGTCTTCTTCAAAATGCTCCGGATTGATCATATATTGATTTCGCCGCTTTTCGTTTCTCATCAAGCCATGATACATCACTACCGGCAAAACAACCTGCTTTGTTTGTTCAATTACTTCCGGCGGCTTTATCAGAAATCCTATACAAACCGCTGAAACCAATACTACCGACACCGCTGACAAATATAACCTTTTGATCCTGACGAAAAAAAACATATTGTCACCCCCCTGATCTCCAATGCTTTCACGCAGGTTGACAGAAATATCATTCGTAATCTAAAAACCGTCCTCAGCCACTTCTGTAAGCGCTGTAAACGCTTCGCCTTATTTTGCTACTGCTAAAGCCGACAATGATCCCCCTCACTATTATTGACCGCATCGGCTATCTTTTGGTCTTGCCTGCAAATCTGCCGCAAAACCTGTGTTGTCGGTCGAGGTATGCCAAACAGCGGACCGGATGCCTTCCCTTTTCAAAAAAATCAACTGCCAACCATATCCGGCTTGAATACATCCTGTTTCCATTACTCTTTTTTGCTGTGTTTTGAACCTATCCCTCAAGTAATTAATCGGCAAGGCTCACTAAATAATTAACAATAAATATTGATAATTCAGGCAAAATATGTTATAATATTCCATATTATTGATGTTTTTTTCATTATTGAGGTGGTTCGATTATGAAACAACTGAATACCGCTGAACCAAAAAACAAAGTAACCTCCTTCTTTGTGAGTGCGCCTGCCTATAACAACGACAAGGATTATGCCGCTTACGCTTCTTTGACGGCACCTCTCAATATGTTTTTCCTGATCAGCCTCGTGCTGCACACAGGTTATCTGATTCTGTTCTCTTTTCTTCAGATTCATATCATGCTCCTGTTTGACTTTGTCGGAGTTGTGTTTTACGCTACCTTTGTCATTCTGCTCAAATATTTTAAGGGTTCATGGCTCCCCTGTACCCTGCTCACCATCGGCGAGCTGTTTCTGCATCAGATCTGCAGCGTGGCTCTGTTCGGACTGGAACCGGGTTTTCAGTATTGGATGATTCCGCTGATGTTCCTGTCCGTATTTATCAGCAAAAAGAATAAATTCGTCATCTTTGCCCGAAATGCCATTACTGTTCTGGCCGCCTTTGCATTTATATTCCTGCTGGTCTATTTTAATGACTACACTCCGCCCTATATTCTGCCGTCAGCCATTCATACGACTCTGCTGATCGTTAACTGTATCACCAGTCTTATGGCAACTGCCGTTTATTCCGGACGTATTGTTAATTCCATCGACACCAAGCGCAGCGAACTGCATAACAGCGTTGACCAGAAGGATGCAGCCATTGAACAGATGCAGAATAAGATTATTATCAGCTTTGCCAATATTATTGAAGCCCGTGACGGCAACACCGGCAAGCACGTTCTTCGTACCAGCGAATATGTTCAGGCACTTGTTTTTGAACTGGTTCGCCGCGGCGACTATGCCGACACCCTGACAAACCGCTATATTCAGAATACGATTCTTTCGGCACCTTTACATGATATCGGCAAAATTACCGTTCCGGACGCTATTCTGCTAAAGCCCGGCAAACTCAACGAGGAAGAATTCAACGCCATTAAAAATCATACCGTCAACGGCAAAAAGCTGATTGAGGAATCTATGGCGGATATCGAAAACGAAGATTTTCTGAACGTGGCAAAAGCCGTTGCCCTGTATCACCATGAATGTTGGGACGGCACAGGCTATCCCTATGGACTGAAGGGCGAGGATATTCCTCTTTGCGCCCGCATTATGACGATTGCCGATGTGTTTGACGCTCTTGCCGCTAAACGAGTATATAAAGCCGCCTTGCCGATTACAGAAGTGTTTAGTATGATCCGCTCAATGAGAGGCAAAAAATTTGATCCCATTGTTACCGACGCTTTTCTAGCCATAGAACAGGAAATCACCAACATAGCGCAGTCAAATGCCGACTGATGCAGAGCCTCACAGGTGGGATTGTAATGACTTGAGCCACCCGAAAAGTCGGTTTGTCTGTAAAACCATATTGCATTGAAAAAATGCTAATTGAATCATGATATGTATTTCAGGAGGAGAACAATGAAAGTTATCGTTATTACCGCTTTAAGTATTTTGGGCATTTCCTCTCTCTACAGCAAAGTCAGCCAAAACTCGTTAGGATCGTCTTATTTAAGAATTCTGATCCGGCTGATCAAAATTATTCTGGCTATTGCCGGTTTTATCGTCAGCAATTCTATCTATAAGGATATCCTTAAAATGCGTAAGGCATTATTGAAAGAAATCACCTTCGGATAAATCATCTTTTAACTCGGAGCAAAGCCCGATGTAAGCTCGCTTAACATCGGCTGCATTGATCCAACCTCACCACAGGAGCTTTAGCTCCTCGGGGGTTCAGTGGGGGATTATAACCCCCACTGAAAGTCCGAATGGCACCCGCCGCCTAAGAGGGTGCGGGTGTCCAGTGGACACCTCTGCGAAGCAGAAGCACCGGCGGAGTGCCTCCACTGTCGATTTCGTTTTTGAAGCATATTAAGCGACTATGTAAAGATCGTTACCGGAACATATTCGTCCGGTGCGGTCACGCACCCGGCAGGCGAGACTCGGGGGGCATCGGTAATTGGTTATAACTACCGGGACTGTCAAGTGTCAGGGACAGTAAGCATTTTTCGCAAGCAGAATTATTTTTCACGATGTATGACGGCGCATTGATCTTTCAGGAACGCTGCAGAATAGTGCGTGATTCTTTGCTCCGCTTGTTTGTTCCTCACACAAAACCTCTTTGTAAAGAAAGGCGGCATGATAACAAATGACTATTCCGGAGAACAAGACACCGCTGCACGTCAGTTTACAACAACTATTGTCAGGCAAAGCCATGCGTTTCTTCAAATCGGCTAACATAATCTGTATTGCATTAATGTTGGGTACAAGCATCGTTTTGTATTTGATAAAAAACTCAATGCCTTTTGATGTGGTCAATCCAAATTTATTATTGATGTTTCTGTACTTAACTCTTCCGCACATCTGCGTTGCTGCTGTTTTTTTCGTATTGCGCCATCATGCTTATTCAAAACTAATCACTCATGCAAAACTTCGCACCATCGGCAGCATCAAGAAAACAAGAAGCAGTGTGCTGATTTTTTTGATCATTTTATTCCAGACGCTTTCTGTAACCCCTTTATGCTTTTATACCATCTCAGAGTACTCTCCTATATCCGGCTTTCACCAATTTGTCCCCGAATTGTTCTTCCCCATCATACTATGTGTACTTTTTATTTGTATACTCGCTCGTTCACTGCTTCATGTTGTTTTTTTTCGTCAGGTTCACAGGCTTTGCCTGCAAGAAGCCGGCGAGAACAAAGCATTCAACACTGCGCCTATAACAGCACTGATCGTATTATGCAGTATCAATATCGTGTTGGCATTTTTGCTGTTTTTCATATTATCGCTGAACAAAGCCCTTCTTTATTTTCCCTTTCTCATCTCGACCTTTTTCTGCTCATTGGCAGAACTGCTGTTTTTAATCCCCTGTTACAAAACACTGAAAGCATCACAAAACGGTGCTGACACTGCTGAAAAGCACTGACACCAAATCCAACAAGCCACTTTTTGCCCCCGCCGCTATGGCGGGGATTACTGTTGACAAAAAGCACACAACCACCCGATTCGGACGGCTGTGTGCTTTTTTATTAGCACGATATTTAACTCGGAGCAAAGCCCGATGTAAGCTCGCTTAACATCGGCTGCATTGATCCAACCTCACCGCAGGAGCTTTAGCTCCTCGGGGTTTCAGTGGGGGATTATAACCCCCACTGAAAGTCCGA
>Ga0256405_10001096_pt1 | contig 78840 bp, 56 predicted proteins | sample RumenRJG_02DNA_FD_189096 | JGI IMG/M metagenome (GOLD analysis project Ga0256405, IMG submission 189096) | Bovine rumen microbial communities from Lethbridge, Alberta, Canada - RJG_02 | ecosystem: Host-associated > Mammals > Digestive system > Stomach > Rumen | place: Canada: Alberta... | reverse complement strand
GCTTCGATCAAGGTTTACTACAAGCCCGCTGTGAAGGCAACTTCCAAGAACGGCGCAGTAACGTTGAAATGGAACAAGGTTCCGGAAGCTACAAAGTACAGAGTTTACAAGTATGTAAACGGCAAGCTTGTAAAGGTAGCTGATACGACAGCTAACGCAGTTCGCCTTAAGAACGTTACCGAAGGCAAGACTTACAAGTACGCTGTAAAGGCTTACGTTGACGGCAAGTGGACTAAGGTAACCAAGAGCGATATCGTAAGCGTAAAAGTCAAGTAAGACAATACTTATAACAAAGACGCAGAGTTTCGGCTCTGCGTCTTTTTTTGTGGTTCCGACCGAACGAAAAACGCGCTCTGAGCCGTTTTTGATATGCAGGTAGGGTAATATCATTACCCACTCATTTTGTGCGGCGCAGAACGCAGAAAATCCTCGATTTTCGACCCGGATTCGTCCTTTTCCCGGCAGGGTCAAGGTGCTGAAATAATACCAATTTTCCCATTTGCGAAACGAACGTTGAACTGTCATTATTCGGTGCTGATTCAGCCTTAAAGCGCCCTGTTAACTGGGCGTTTTCAGCAATATAGTGTTGTGGCAAGGGTATTATCCCCCTGTTGTGCAAAAATAACAGAAATAGCGCAATAAAATAATTGTCCCAAAAATGCGACATTTTTTCCAAAATCTATTGACTTTTGCAATCCATAATGATATAATAATCGATAAGCACGAACGAAAAGTACGTCATTGCCGTTTGTGCCGGCTCTTTGAAAATTGAATATGCCGATTTTTCCGTCAAGACCAATAAATAGCCTTGACTCAAGATTGTCGAATTGTGTCGTCACGGACGATATATATAAGCAAAGACCCAAAATGCCGTCTCCGATACATATCAAAAGAATATGTCACGGCAGTGCCGTGTAAGCAGTATGTTCAAGGAGGATTCCATTATGGAAAACAACAAGCGCAGAATGCTCACCATTAGAGAGGCGGCTCGTCTGATCGAAGGTATCACCGAATACCGTATCCGTCAGATGTGTAAAACCGGACAGCTCCCGTGCTTCAAAGCAGGCAATAAATTCCTCATAAGCGAAGAAGCATTATACGAGACTGTTTTTGGGACTGACTTTGTATCGCCGCATCCTTGCGGCGGTTGGGTCAGCCCATCGGTGCATCCTGCACCCGGAAAGTCCTCCGTCATCACCGACGGGGACAAAGCGTGATGACGTTTTATTTCAGATTAAAGCAATTTGGCAGATTGCGACCGAAATTACACAGGGGGTACACTATGAGTACCCCCTTGAAAGAAAGGACAGCGTAATGGGCATAAAGACAAAAGGCAGATGTATTTGGTACAACGGAAAAGATGTGTATGAAGTATCTTTCTGTAACGAGTTCCTGAAAGAACACCCGATGAAATTCGTTGACGGAAAGTTCTACAACACAGACGGTGCAGTCGATATTCAGACCGTGCGGAAGATGATCTCTGACAAGCTGCTTGCCGAACAGGTGCAGAAAGATTTCGCAAAGCGGGTCAATGCGCTTACCGGTGCATTACAGAGCATCTGCTACGCTCCGGACTTTGAGGGCAGCGAAAACGAAATTCACCTGCTCAACGGTGTGCTTACGACGGATATGGAGTTCAGACCGGACGAGCGGAAGATATGCCGGAACAGGCTGAATGTTTGCTACAACCCTACAGCACCGGAACCGGAACGCTGGCTTGCATTTCTGAACGACTTGCTTGAGCCGGAGGACATCAAGACTTTGCAGGAGTATATGGGTTATTGTCTCATTCATTCCACAAAGGCGCAGGCAATGCTTTTCATAACCGGAAACGGCGGCGAGGGTAAGTCGCGTATCGGCGTTGTTATGTACAAGATTTTCTCCGAAGCGGCTTACTTTGGCAGCATTACCGACCTTGCAGGAGACAAATTTCTGAAAGCAAACCTTGTCGGCAAAATGGTTCTGATCGACGATGATATGAACCTTGAAGGTCTGAAAGATACGAGCTTTCTGAAATCGCTGGCTACTGCTGAAACTCCTATCACGGTGCAAGCAAAAGGCAAGCAGGGCATTCAGGTGAAGCTGAAATGCAGAGCTATGTGCTTCGCCAACGGCGCACCGAAATCTCTTTACGACAAGACCGACGGCTGGGAACGCAGGCTGATAATTCTGTCTGCAAAACCCGTGCCGCATGGCAGAGTGAATGACCCGTATCTTGCAGAAAAGTTATGCGGCGAGATCGAGGGCATCTTCCTTTGGGCATACAAGGGTCTGCGACGTCTGATAGCGAATGATTACAAGTTCACGATAAGCGAACGCTCCCGCAGCAACCTTGCACAGATGAAAGAGGATAACTGCAACATCATCAGCTTTCTGAAAGACGAGCAGCTCATAAAGTTCGGTGACGGACTTGAATGCTCGACAGCGGACTTGTATTCTGCGTACTGCTACTGGTGCAATCTCAACAGCGTGACCGCGCTCAAGCGTGAGAGCTTCAACTTGTGGCTGAAAAATAATCACGCAAAGTACAACATCGAGTACAGTCACAACATTGTGAGCCAGTCAAGTGGGAAGAAAGCGCGAGGATACAAGGGGATAAATACTCTCTATCGGAATTATATCTGACAGCAAGTTAAGAATCGGTGTCTTTGATGTCTTTGGTGTCTCAAATCCCACAGTTAAGCCAACGTGAGGAGACACTGAAAGACGTCTCAAAGACATCTTTGAGACATCATAAAAGACACCGGGAAAAGCTGAATGAAAACGGTAATAGAGCGCGTTTAAGGGAACGTGAGACGGCAAAGACGCCGAAATTCAAGTCGGAGATTTATTTGAAAAAAATCAGACTTCTTCGATGAACAATATGATGAAAAATCTGAAAAAGCTGATTTTGGAAAAATGATCGAATACAAGAATAGCAAGCATATGATTATGGTACCATAATCAGCGTTTTCGGAAACTTTTGCTACTCAACCGTTCCGAAAAACTTAGCTTGTTGGTGAGAACCCCAAACCCCCGAAACTTGAAAAAAATCTTTGTAGAACGATTTGAAAAATGGATTTCTGAAAGGAAAAACAGAATGGAAAATCTTACAAGACCGATACAGATAAAGTTCAGAGTGAACGCGCAGGAACGTGAAGTTATCCGTCAGAGAATGGCTCTTATAGGGACAACAAATCTCGCTGCGTATATGCGGAAAATTTCACAGGACGGCTTTCTTTATCAAGTGAACTTTCCTGAGTTGCCGGTGGTATGCAGGGAGATCGAAGCGATAGGTCAGAACATCAATCAGATCGCTAAACGGATTAACAGCACGGACACAGCTTACGCCGAAGATCTTCGTCAGATAAAAATGGAACAGGAAGAAATCTGGAAGCTGCTGAAAACTCTGCTGTCTAAACTTCCTTGAATAATGATCCGGTAATTTTTTCATACACAGATCGGCACATCGCAGGGCAAAAATATTTCTTCGGAAGTGCTTGACTCCATTCCGATTCGTGAGTATAATGTTAAGTACAGGAAATGCCTTGCGAATTATCAGGAGGAATAATTGCAATGGCAAATGTATCAAAACGTGGCGACAGCTACAGAATAAAAGTCTTTTGCGGATACGATGTCAATGGAAAACAGGTAGTTCAGACCAAAACGTGGAAGCCACCGGAGGGTCTTACCGACAGACAGGTAAAAAAAGAACTCGACAGACAGGTTCTTCTGTTCGAGGAAGATTGTAAACGCGGACAGGTGACCGCTGCTATCAAGTTTCAGACATTCGCGGAACAGTGGTTCGATGAATACGCGACAATAAATCTCCGCAGCACATCTTTGGAAAGACAGAAGCAGCTTACGAAAAGAGTATATCCCGCGCTCGGACATCTTCGTCTCGACAAGATAACGAGCCGTGACATTCAGAAGTTCGTGAACGATCTTGTAACCAAAGAGAAGAATATGAACACGGGCAAGCCGCTTTCGCGCAAGACCGTGGTTCATCACCTCAGCTTCATCAGCGATGTGTTCAGTTATGCGGTGAAAATGGGAATGCTTGTGGATAATCCCTGCCGTAGAGTCTCAGTACCGAAGGGCGAACCCGTTGAGAAAAACATCTACACTATCGAGGAGATCACCAAGCTCTTTGGACTGCTTGACGGTGATGATGTGCCGCTCAAATATCGCGTATTTTTTAAGCTTGCGGTTTACAGCGGATTCCGTCGCGGGGAGCTTCTCGGATTGGAATGGAAAGACATTGATTGGGATAGCAATATCATCAAAGTCCGCCGTACATCGAACTACACAAAGGAAAGAGGTATCTACACAGATACCACGAAAACGCGCAAGTCGCAGAGATGTCAGAAGTTTCCGAAGTACGTTATGGATATGCTCAAAGAGCTGAAAGACGAGCAGGACAGGGAACGTGAGCGTCTCGGTGACAAGTGGGAAGAGTGCGACAGACTCTTTGTCAAATGGTGTGGTAAGCCGATGAATAATCAGACACCATACGGTTGGCTCAAAGAGTTCTGCGAGAAAAAGGAAATGCGCTTCTGCGATATACACAGCCTGCGTCACTTACACTGTAGTATGCTCATCAATGCAGGAGTTGATGTAGTGGCGGTATCCGGAGACTTAGGGCACTCTTGCATCAGTACGACTTTGAACCTGTATTCGCATATGTTTCAGGAAGCTCAGGCGAGAGCAAGCACCGCAATTGCGGAGGCACTCAGCTTTGATGACAAGTCTAAATATGATGACGATCCCGCGAAAAAATCGGCGTAATTTTTCAATCGGCAAGACCGCAAAATGACCCGACTTTCAAAATAATGACCATCTAATGACCACGGGGCAAAATCCAACAAAAGCAAAACCCGCAAAGTCGTTCTACAAGCGACTTTGCGGGAATGTGGTGTGGTGACCCGTACGGGAATTGAACCCATGATTCCGCCGTGAAAGGGCGATGTCTTAACCTCTTGACCAACGGGCCGAAATGGTAGCGGCAAGTGGACTTGAACCACCGACACCCTGGGTATGAACCAAGTGCTCTAGCCAGCTGAGCTATGCCGCCAAATCAAGTCACAAATCTGTGACGAATATTAGTATATCACAAAACTCAGCATTTGTCAACAATTTTTTGAAAATTTTTTTAAATAAATGTAAAACCGGGTGAAAAGCATATATCGGTGCTATACGCCCGGTTTTGGCGTAAGGCAACTCACATATCTGCAGGAGGACCATTTCGCGGAGCACCCTGAGGAGGACCGTTTCGGGAAGCGCCCTGTGGGGGACCGAACTTTTTCATAAGAAGCTTCATATAGAGGGGCTGAACTATAAGGATAACGACATAGCCGATAGGGTAGCACCAGAGGAGGGAAACGAGGATAGACATACCCATATGGGGCTTAGCGGCTTCCATACCGGATATCTGACCGTTCATTTCAGCGATTCTGCCGTTGAGCTCACCTATTTTTGCCTGCAATTCGCCTGCTTTCTGCGGTTCGGCAGCGGCATCTGTCTGCGAGAGTTCTGTCTGGACTGCGGAGAGTTCGGAAGAAGCGGCACCTATCTGTTTGGTGAGCGCATCTATTCCGTTCTGAATACCGGCATTGGCGGAGCCAACCATGATGAGGACCATAACTACCGACATGACAGGTGTATAGATCGTATTGGAGATAAGTGCGGAAAGTGCATTAGCGGGGAATGTATGAGGTTTCAGTCTGAACTTTGCGCAGGCAGCTGCTTCGAGCTTGGGCATAGGGACTATAAGCCCGATGATCATACTTATAACAAAACTTATGCCGAAGCTGATAAGCCAGGAGCCGACGGTGAAATGCCCGGAAGTAAGAGTTCCGACAAGCGACATAACCAAACTCAGCGTGAAACCCATTAAAAGGCTCATAAAAATACCAATTTTCTTGATAATTACCAGTCCCTTCGTATTCGTTTCTATTATTATAATATAAGAACATCAAAAAATCAAGTATTTGCCCGAAATAAACTGAAATATTGCAAATTCTGCGTCTTTGTGGTATAATGTCAGTATCAAAAACAGGAGTGATAGAATGACATTATACGTTTCCGATCTTGACGGAACGCTGCTCGGAGATTCGGGGAAGCTGAAACCGAGGACGGCGGATATGCTTAACAGCTTCATAAGCGGCGGGACGCTGTTTTCGTACTGTACGGCGCGGGGACTTGCGACAGCCGGGGAGATAATGTCCTCGGTGCATCTGAATGCGCCGGTAGTACTTATGAATGGCGTTTACATATACGATCCGGTGACGGGGGAGTACCCGGTGCGCTGCTCATTCGGTGAAAAGCAGTGTGAACTGCTGAAACAGGCGGTGACCGAATACGGGGAGAAGCCTATGATCTTTGCATTTATCGACGGCAGGGAACGGGTAAGTTTTATTAAGGACGCTCCGAATCTGAAAGCTCATCTCTCCCGGCGTAAAGGTGACAGCCGAAGAAGACCCCTGAAAAGCACAGAAGGAATGTTTGACGGGGAAATGTTCTATGCGGCGTTCATAGATCCGGAAAATATGTCTGTTCTTGAAAGCATTTTCACACAGGAAAACGGCTTTATGACAGCAAGCTATACCGATACATATCCGCCTCACCAGCGCTGGTTTGAAGTATTCCCGGCGAGTGCGGGCAAGGCAAATGCGATACGAAGGCTGAAAGAGCTAACCGGAGCAGATGAAGTGGTTTGCTTCGGCGATAACGGGAACGATCTTCCGATGTTTAAGGCGGCTGACAGGTGCTATGCGGTCGAGAACGCGATACCGGAACTGAAAGAAGCTGCGACAGGAGTGATAGGCTCCAACGAGCACTACGGAGTGCCGGAATTCATACAGAAGGAGATCTATCCTGTGTTTGCATACGAGCCTCCTTTTGCAGACGGAACGGACGCGGAGCGTTTCGGTAAATCCGTGGCAAAGGCGCTTGAACGGGAGCGTACAACGATCGGGACGCTGAACGAAAAGACGATACACAATGCGCTGAAATGCTATTATTGTGACGAAGCCGATCACGAAGCGAAGATAGGTGATTTCTACGCGGACGGGGCAGGGGAGAACGGCATATTTGAGATACAGAGCGGCAATTTTGGGTATCTTGCGAAGAAACTGTCGCAAATGCTTATGCTGAGCCATGTGACTGTGGTTTACCCTTATGAGAAAAAGATTCACAACTACTCGATAAACGAGAAGACGGGAGAGATAATGTCGGTCACACAGCGCACGGACAGCTCTTATTCAAAGCTGTTTCTGGAGCTGTACAGGATAAAGGCTTTCCTCACGAACCCTAATCTTACTGTCCGCGTAGCGTTTCTGGAGCTTGACAAGAAGACTTATTACAAGGACGAGCGCCGTATAAGGCGGAAGGGAATGAAGAAGGAGAAGTGTCCGACAGCTTTGCTGCAAGAGATGATACTTGAAAGACCGGAAGACTATCGTGCATTTCTCCCTGCCGGGCTGTCTCCGCAGTTCACCCGCGCGGAACTGCAGTCTCTCTGCCGCACCACTGACGCGGCTCTGATGCTCTCTGTTCTGGAGTTCACGGGTACAGTTGTGCGCTGCGGAAAGCGCGGAAACAGTTTTCTGTACGAAACACGGTGAAAGCAAGGCAGAATATCTTTGCCCGCAAAAACTCCCGCTGCTGTTGGCAGCGGGAGTTCGTGTTTCGGGTGAAAGGGCTAACTTGACCGTTCTGACCGGAGATTACTTGTCGTCGTCTTTCTTGTAAGCTTCGTTCTTTTCCCACAGTTCTTCGAGCTTTGTAAGGGTCTGTTCAAGCTTGGCGCTGTTCTTCATTCCGACTTCCGCAACAAGCGCGTTGATAAGGCTGAGCGGAGCCGCAAGGCTGTCTGCGTAGCTTATGATATCGCTTCTTGCGAGCAGGAGCTGATCCGCGTATTCGGCGAGGGGTGAAGCCTCGGAATCTGTGATAGCGATGATATCGGCACCGCATTCCTTTGCGTAAGCTGTGGCGGTAAGTGTATTCTTGAAATAACGGGGGAAGGAGATCGAGATAAAAACGTCCTCCTTGCCGAGCCGGATAAGCTGCTGTAAGATGCCGCTGGAGTTAATGGGCTGAACGTGAATGACGTTGCCGCAGGAGAGATTCAGATAATTGCCGAGGAAGCGGGCGAGAATGTCGCTGCTCATAGCGCCGAAGATGTAGATGCTCCGGGCTTTTATGATCTTGTCAACTGCGGCATTGAAGCTTTCCTCGGAAACGTGTTCAAGGGTGTATCTTATACGCTCGATGTCCTGCGTCATAACGCTTTTGAGCATATTTTCGCCGTCAAGCCTGTCCGTTGAGATATCAAGGCGCTGGAGCGTTGTAAGACGGTTTCTTCCGTAGCTTTGGAGAGCCTTCTGCATCTCCGGGTAACCGTCGAATCCCATTTCGTCCGCGAATCTTACGACGGTGCTTTCGCTGACGCCGACAGCCGCGCCGAGTTTTGCCGCGGTCATGAACGCGGCTTTTTCGTAGTGCTGAGTGATGTAGTTTGCAATGTATTTCTGACTTTTTGAAAATTCAGGCATTCTTTTTTCGATATCCGCAATAAGATTAGACTGCATTTTCTGTTGCCCCTCCAAATTTTGCAATAATAGTGCGGTTGCCTATAAAAAGCGCACTGTTTAAATTAATTATACTACATTGGCGCAGAAAAATCAAGTCCGAAATGCAATTTTTACAGTTTGTGGCTGCAAAATTTGCAAGTGTTGAAAGATTGCTGGAAAAACAAGCGCCCGACTATTGTACATATACCCGAAATTTCAAAAAAAGGTTGACTTTTATGGGGAAAAAGGTTATAATATAGGATAAGATTTTTATATGAAAAGGAGAAAAAGATATGGCATTCATTTATTCGGAACCCTCGCATACCTTCGGTGAGTATCTTATCATTCCCGGTTATTCTTCCTCGCAGTGCATTCCCGCAAATGTTTCGCTGAAAACACCTGTTGTGAAGTTCAGGAAGGGTGAAGAGAGCGCAATAAGCATGAATATCCCTATGGTGTCGGCTATCATGCAGTCCGTCTCCGGCGAGAGAATGGCGATCGCGCTTGCAAAAGAAGGCGGAATTTCTTTTATATACGGTTCCCAGTCCGTTGAGGACGAAGCGGCAATGGTTGCCCGCGTAAAAGCTCACAAGGCAGGCTACGTTACAAGCGATTCCAACTTAAGCCCCGATATGACGCTTGCCGATGTGCTTAAGCTCAAGGAAAAGACCGGTCATTCCACAATGGCTGTAACAGAGGACGGCACGATCAACACAAAGCTCGTAGGACTGGTGACAAGCCGCGATTACAGAGTTTCGAGAATGGAGAGGGACACAAAGGTAAGGACCTTTATGACCCCCTTTGACAAGCTTATCACAGCTCCCGCCGAGACAACGCTCAAGGAAGCGAACGATATAATCTGGGATCACAAGCTCAACTCTCTCCCGATCATTGATAAAGACGGCAAGCTCCTGTACTTCGTTTTCAGAAAGGACTACGATTCCCACAAGGAAAACAAGAACGAGCTTCTCGATTCGCAGAAGCGATATGTTGTAGGCGCAGGTATCAATACCCGTGACTATGCCGAGCGCGTTCCCGCTCTTATCGAAGCAGGCGCGGACGTACTGTGCATAGACAGCTCCGAGGGATTCAGCGAGTGGCAGAAACTCACTATCGAGTGGATCCGTGCAAAGTACGGCGACAGCGTAAAGGTAGGCGCCGGAAACGTTGTTGACAAGGAAGGCTTCCGCTTCCTTGCAGACTGCGGTGCCGACTTTATAAAGGTAGGTATCGGCGGCGGTTCTATCTGCATCACCCGTGAGCAGAAGGGCATAGGCAGAGGACAGGCTACCGCGCTTATCGAGGTCTGCGCAGAGCGTGACAAATACTTCGAGGAGACCGGTATCTATGTTCCGGTATGCTCTGACGGCGGTATCGTACAGGACTATCATATCACTCTTGCACTTGCAATGGGTGCTGATTTCGTAATGCTCGGACGCTATTTCTCAAGATTTGATGAATCTCCCACGAACAAGCTTATGCTCAACGGTACATACGTCAAGGAGTACTGGGGCGAAGGCTCGAACAGAGCGAGAAACTGGCAGAGATACGATATGGGCGGCGACAAGAAGCTTTCGTTTGAAGAGGGCGTTGACAGCTACGTTCCTTATGCAGGCTCGCTGAAGTCCAATGTTACACAGACGCTTTCAAAGGTTCGCTCGACAATGTGCAACTGCGGCAGCCTTACTATCCCCGAATTCCGTGAGAAAGCAAAGCTCACCCTTGTTTCTTCCACAAGTATCGTGGAGGGCGGCTCTCATGACGTTATCCTCAAAGAGAGCAGAGCAGGCCGCGTAGAATAAGCGGGTCTCTGCTTGGTCTTCCGCGCTTGTCCTGCGCTTTCGCGCTTGTCCTACGCGGACGGCGCCAGCCTGCGCGGCTGGATCGCGGCGGGGAACGCCCCGCGGCGAAATGACCGTTACACGGAAACAAGACAGATGCAGAAAAGATTATAAATAGTGTGAAGCTCCCGTTCGGAAATGGACGGGAGTTTTTTATAAAATATGTTGATTTTATTATTGAGATATGATATAATAATACTGTGATTTGTCATCGTATCACTGTATGAAATTGTTTTTTTGGAAAGGAGAGATATGTCAGATGAGAAATGAAATGAAGAAAATATTGTTATCGGCAGCTCTTGCGGCGATAGTTGCCGGCTCGGCTTCCTGCACACAGACGCAGGCTCCGGCTTCTTCCTCCGCGCCCGGAGAAACATCGGCGGAGAGTACCGTGATATCAGCGGGAGAGGCGGAAAGTGAAGACAGCAGCAAAGACGCTGCTGCAAGCTCTTCGGAAGAATGGAACTGGGATTCACCCGCCGGCGAACAGACGGAAGCTGTTGTCATAGACCCAAGCACCGCGGATTACAGCAAGATAGATATTACGATAGAACCCGACAGCGGGGAAGAGATCGTGAATTTCACAAATGATATGCTTGCCGGGAAGTATGACGGCAAGATAGTGAAATGCACCGGTGAAACCGGAAGACGTATGTTCGGCAACGCTATGATGCAGAAGCAGGCGGACGGCTCCTCCCGCGGATTTACATGGATACTGAGCGACACGGACTCTCCCGACGCTTATCCGCCCGATGATGCAGTCGCGGAGATAACCGGAATAGTCGGTATCGGCGAATACGACGTGCGCTATCTGTATGTCCCGGCAGCGAATGTAAGGATCATCGCTCCCGACGGCGAAGAAAACGCAGTCACATCAGATGAGACTGCTGCATCTGCTGTAACAACCGCTTACGAGAAAGTTTCAAAAGCCGGCTCTTATGATGAACTTCGTATGCTCGTCGAGGCTTACTATTCCGGCAATCACGACGGATATGTGCCGTCGCAGATAGACTTGGAACCGCAGGAGGACGGTACTTTGGCGATACATCTGTATGATATCGTTGACGATCATACCGCCACTGTCGAATGGTACTACATAGACCCATGGACGCTCAAAGGCACCGATTTTGCCGGAAATGCGATAAATATGGATATGTCGGCGGGAAGCGCAAGCGATATGCTCGGCTGGCAGGAAGGTACTATCACACCTGCTCCGTGGTCACCTGCTGTGATACAGCGTCAGCTTCTGCTTGACCATGATGAGTTTTTCGGCGTAAGATATCTCGGCTGGGTTGACCCGTCAATAACAGATCTGAACGAAAAGGTGCGGGATATCCTCAAAAGTACCGGCACAGCGGAGGATTTCGAGTTCACGGCTGATATGCCGGCAGACAGGTTCGTTTCGACTGCGGACGGACAGGAGCTTTATCTTGTAATACCGTTTGATGAGGCGGGAACTGTATCTGTTGTCCCGCAGTCTGAACCCGGCGGGTATATCGGAGAAGTTGATTTTCTCTATCACAGTGAGGACGGAGAGCCGTTCCTGCTGAAATGTAACGTAAGCGAGATATATCCGGACGCAAAGGTCATCTTCACCGACAGCAAAGGTGATCATGCTGAATGGTATCCCGGTCTGAGCGGCAAGGACGGTACTGTGATAACTTCAAACGATACCAATAAGAAAGTGCATGATTTTACGGATTACGGCAATATTTCCGGATATAGTCCGGCAGTTGGATAACAGGAGGAAAAATAACTATGGGACTTTTTGACAACATCGGCAAACCTGCTGCGCAGACCGCACAGCCTTCCGGCAACAAGAGCGTTGATGTGGTATTCTCTTCGCTCCCGGACACTTTCGAGCAGTTTACCGCTCTTCCGCAGGCTTCGCTTGCGACGCCCTTCGATACAGCGGCAATGGTGGTTCTTGCGCTGTGCTTTTATCCCCAGGACGCGGAGCTTTCAAAGAAGATGTATGAATTCGTAAGCGGACCGCGCACTATAAATCCCGCGGAATACAGCTTTATAAAGGACAGGTTCCGTGATGCGGATTACGTTCCGCGCTCCTATTTCAAGGGTGCTGTTCCTGCCAACGACTACAAGCCTTCCGAGCCGTACACGGTTACGGTAAGCGAGAACCCCTATTCCTATGAGAATGAGGGATACGCGAAGATGTTCCTTACTTCCGGCGGCGCTGACAGCCCTCGTTTCGTACAGCTTCGCAAGGCAAAGGACGGAAAGTGGTATCTCTGGGAGCAGTTTATCCTTGTGGGCATCAGAGCTCCCGAAAGCAGCAATCCCTGGGCATAAGCGTGACAGATAGGCATAATATTTCACGGTATAGAACGATCCCCGGAGCAGTTAAGTCTGCTTCGGGGATCATTTGTATTATCCTGCTATATCAGTCTATGCCGAAAATATCGCTGAATCCGGTCACGTTGAGTATTTCTTTGACCTCGTCATTATAGTTGATGACCCGGAATGCGCTCTGATCCTTGAGAGATTTGCACATTATCAGCATTACTCGCAGACCAGCCGAAGAGATATACTCTGTATTTGCAAGGTCAACAGTGATCGCGGAAACGCTGTCATTGTTGGTGTCGTTGAACTTCTGAAGAAGCTCGGGAGCGGTCATGGTATCGAGACGCCCGGACAATGCGCATTTCAGCTCGTTTCCGGTCACCGACATATCCACGGCGAATTTACCGCTTCCCGTCTTTTCGGGCTTTACAGCAGCGGATTTGTTTGCAGTCATAACGAGCTGCGGAATATCGCGGTATGCTGTGCGAAGTCTGTCCATTGCTTCTGTATTTCCGCCAAGACTGAGCATCATCGGGAGCTTATCCTCGTAATTGACCCGGTCAACATCAAAGCCGCGCTGTTTCAGATATTTTACGGCATCATCGGGGTTGCCGGTGGACATTGCATTCTTGTCGGAACTTGTACCTGCGGTTTTAGCGCTTCCTTCGTTCATAGTCTTTATTATATCTGCTCCGCCGCTGCCGAGTATTGTTGTGAATACCGTGGTAATAATCTGGTTGATGTAAGGATCGGGTGTGGTCCAGATACCGCCGAACTCGCTCAGCAAACGATGTATATTGGCAGTAAGGGTATCAAGCTCCGGGTCTGTGAAGAATCCCACAAGACCGTCCATTACGATACAGATCTTTCCGGTAACTCCGTCAAGAGCCTTGCGCAGCGAATTATAATTTGTGGCATCGACCGCTTCAAAGTGAATGAACTTTTTCTCTTCCTCGGTAGCTACTTTATCAATTGCGGGAGCCATCTCGTTTATAACTGCGGGAAGGTCAAAACCGTAGTACTGTTTGCCGGCTCTTGCGGCAGCCAGCGCTCTCGGCGCGTAACCGCAGGGGAGATCGACGATAACATCGCAGCCGGAATTGAACGCGATAAGGTTTGTGTAATTGAAACGAACTTCAACATTCAGGCTGTATGCCTTCAGGATCTCAGGCGGCGTATCGGACTTTTTTCCACCGTTAAGTGCCGACATATCTATGTACGGCATAAGTCTTTGTGCATCTTCTATGCCGGAGCCTGCCATAAGACCTATACAGCCCTTTGCGGTAAGGAAGACCGGATTTACCTGCAATAACAGTTCTTCGTTTGTCATATCGTATCCTCCTGAAAGTAAGATAGTGAAAGTATTTGCTTTATTATTATATCACAAAATCAGAAATTATTCAAGGTAAAACAGCATTTATTTGATAATTTCGGACAGCGGGATATAAAAAAACGCCTACGGATAACCATAGTCGGATTCGGAGGCGCCGTCGCGCCCAAGAGTTTCAAATCTTCTGAAATAGTTTGTGATACGGGCGAAAAAATAACCCGCCTGCGGAAACCATAGGCAGATTTGGGGGTGCTGTCGCGCCCAAGAGTTTCAAATCTACTAAAATTGTTTGTGATACGGGTGAAAAAATAACTCGCTTACAGATAACCATAGGCGGATTCGGAGATGCAGACACTCCAAAGAGTTTCAAATCTGCTGATGTAGTTTGTGATACGGGCGAAAAAATAACCCGCCTACGGATTACCATAGGCGGATTCGGAGGCGCCGTCGCGCCTGGGGTGGGAAGTGGGATTCGAACCCACGATCTTCAGTGCCACAAACTGACGCGTTAGACCAGCTACGCTATACCCACCATATAACTTGCTGACTAAAATATTATATCACAGATGTCACACTTTGTCAATAGTTTTTTGTAAAATTTTGCATTCAGTCTTCATCATTGAAGAAATCCCAGATCTTCTGCTTGTAATCTGGCGCTTCATCATATACCGCATGACCGTAGCCCTCGTACATAAACAGCTTGCAGCCGAGTTTTTCAGCGATCTCATGAGATGCCGCACCGCCGAGTACGTTATCGGATTCCGAACCGATAACCAGCACAGGGCATTTTATATTGTCAAGCTCCCCGGAAGTGTCAAGACCGCGGCAGGCTTCTGCCATGATCCGGAATCTCTCTACATCTTCCGGCGATGCAAGCTTCCCGAACTCGATGATCGCGCCCCGGAATCTGGCAAGAAAATCTGCCGAATAAACGCAGTCCGCAAATTCTCCGCACAGCGTATCGAGATCATGTTTCTTTGCGAGTTCAGACCACCGCAGGATACTTGCGGTGTTTTTCTCCGAAAGTTTTGAGGAAGTCGAACCGAGTATTGCCTTGTGTACAAGTTCCGGGTGACGGGCAGCGAGATACTGTAATATCATACCGCCCTGTGATGTGCCGAAAAGGTAAGCGTCGGAGATGCCGGCAGCCTTCATAGCGGAAGCGGTATCCTCTGCCATTCCTTCAACTGTATAGCCTTCCGGCATATTCTTCCGCCTGTCGAATACCCAGACGGTGAATCTCTCGGCAAACATAGAGTAAGCCGAAGCAATGCTTTCGGCGGATCCGAGTATGTTTGTAAGACTTATTCCGGGCAGAATAACGAAAGCTTTGCTGCCCGAGCCGAATTTTGCGTATCCCACCTTGTCTGTTCCTATGCTGACATATCCGGTTTCCGAACGTTTTCCCATATCTGCTGCCTCCTTATCAAAGCATGCCTGTAAGCCGTTCTGCAAGTGCGAAACGAAGTGTGACAGGTGCGCTGTCCGTCAGTATTTTCTGCTGGTCTTTGGTTACGGTAAGTGTGATGATGCCGTCAGAAATGTATGCGTATATCCCGGCGGAGCTCAAATCTTCCGAGTAGAGGACTTCTGCCGCTCTGCGCTCGGTCTCGAAGCATCTGTAAGTATCTTCGTCGTTAATTGCACCGAAAATATGATTATTTTCGCCGATTCGCGACTGTACGGCGATCATTCCCTGGCACGCGGACGGAACGAGCAGCTTCCAACTTATTGCCGCAAAATCAAATCTTGCGTCACCCATTACTCCGGAACGCAAAGCGCCTGCTTCACCGAGAACGATCCCGTCATACTGCCCGTCGTAGAGCATACGCAGTCTTACGTCGATATTTCCTGTTATGCCTTCTATCCTTGCATTCGGATTGAGCTTTTTTATACCGGCAGCACGGCGCTTGCTGTTTGTACCGACAACCATATTATCCGGTAACGGCGCACCCCGCTTAGTGACGAGCACATCTCTCGGTGAGCTGCGTTCGAGCACTGCCGAAACGCAGGTGCCGGCTGCGAGTGTGAGGGGAAGGTGCTTTGCGCTGTGTACGGCAATATCTATTTCACCGTCAAGCAGCGCTTTTTCCATGCGGTCTGTGTAGATGTTTCCTCCGCCCGACTTCTCGAACGAGCGCTCGATCATCTCATATTCGCGGTTATCTATGTACATTATCTCCGTTTCGATATCGGGATAATGCTCTGAAATACCCGCAGCGACAGCTTTCGCCTCCCTTATGGCGAGCCTGCTGCCCTGTGTACCTATTCTGATCTTCATTTCAAATGACCTCCGTGTTCGTAAACTTTTTCGTGAACACTCCTGTCTGGCTGCTGTCCGCAATTAGACAGCTTGTCATATTTTACTGCCGGCTGAATAGAATGTAACAAGTCAGGAGGTATGCCGACATGAATAAAAAACTTAATATAACAGATCTGCTGATCTTCATTCTTTCCGCCGAGCTTGGCGGAGCTCTTTCTGCCATTGCAGCCGGAGGGGATCTCGGCGGGTATTACGCGACGCTCGCAAAACCGCCTTTGTCGCCGCCGGGCTGGCTTTTTCCTGTGGTATGGGGCGTGCTTTATGCTGTAATGGGCATAAGCGCGTATCTTATCAGCGAAAGCGGTGATATACATAAGAACTCTGCACTTACTCTGTATATCGTGCAGCTTTTCGCGAATCTGCTCTGGAGCCCGGTATTTTTCGGACTGCGTTCTTCCGGCGGCGCTGCTGCGGTTGTGATCGGGATGCTGATACTTGTCATCTGTATGACAGCTGTATTCGGCAGGATAAACCGCTGTGCGGCACTTATGAACATACCGTACATTCTGTGGACAGCTTACGCCGCATATCTTACCGCAGGCGTATTTGTGCTGAACGGCTGATCACATATTAAGCTCGCCGTTTTGTATCTTTTCACGGAGCGTTTCCATCGGCACAGGCTTGCTGAAATAGAAGCCCTGGACGCGGTCACAGCCGATAGAGCGCAGAAACTCGAACTGTTCGGCAGTCTCGACGCCTTCGGTGAGTGATACCATATTGAGCTGTTTGGTGAGATCAACGATGTTTTCGAGGATCGGCTTTGACTTGTCGTTATCGGTAAAGCCGTACAGGAACTTCATATCTATCTTGAGAACATCGAACTGGTAGTCCTTGAGAACGTTGAGCGAGGAATAACCGCTTCCGAAATCGTCCAGCCATACGCGGAAACCATGCTCCCGGAGCTGTCTTATTGCGGTGGGCAGAAATTCCTGCTGATCGTTGAGGGCGCTTTCTGTGATCTCAACGTCAATGTACTTCTTGTCTATGTCGTATTTCTTTACTGTATCGCAGAGGAAACCCACGATATCGCACAGCTCGAAATCGAGGCGGGAGAAGTTGAGTGAAACGGGAACGACACCGGTGAAGCTGTCAAGAGCATCGCGCATATCCCTGCAGACCTTATCGGTTATGTACTGATCGAGCTTGTAGATCTGGCGGTACTCTTCGAGTATCACGATAAAAACGGCAGGGGAGATCATGCCGTGGATCGGATCGTCCCAGCGGGCAAGTGCTTCAAGTCCGGTCACCGTGCTGCTGTCGGAGGAGATTATCGGCTGGTAGAAAACCTTTATGTAGCCGTTATCAATCGCCATGTCGATGTTGTTTACTATGTACTGCTTCAGTCTGTACTTGTCATCGAGCTTCTTGTCGTAGAGCCGGAAAGTGCGGTGAGGATGCTTCTTTATGCTGTTGCAGGCAAATCTTGCCCTGTCGCAGGCGATGCTCGGATCCTTCTCGTCCTTATCGGGCTTGTAACCTCCGCACTTTATCTGGAGATTAACATCGCCCTGTCTGCGTCTAACCTCTTCGGAAAGGCGTCTGATATTGTCTTCCGCGCCGTCGGTATGGGTAAGAACGACGAAGTGATCGTCGGAGAAGCGGGAAACGAGGGAATCTCTGAAAGTATCGTTTATAATTCCGGCAAACTCTTTGAGGAAGCGGTTGCCTTCGCCGAAGCCGTATTTATCGTTATAGGATTTGAAATTTTCGATATCGAAGAACAGGAAGATGATATTTTCCTTGTCGGTGGTGACATACCGCAGCATCTTTTCTGCTTCGCTGCGGAAATACACCATATTGTGAATGCCGGTCATCTCATCGTGCTGGGATATCTCGCTGAGGTGGGAGTTGAGCTGTTCAAGGTTCTCGTCTTTGAGTGCCTGCGACAATGTGCGGTTGTAGCTGCTGAGGCTGCACATTACGGTAGCGAGCCACATTGTCAGAAGGTTTATCTTCGTAGCCGGAGTTGTTCCGGGAAGACCGGTATTGAATGCGGGAAGCTGCTCAAGCATATAGTAGAACACCCCGTAAGAGAGGGAGATGATGCTTATGCCGATATACGGGTACCATGTGAGGAGGCATGCCGCGAAAAGCTCCATAGTGAGGAATGTGAGCACCTGTTCACCGATCTTGTAATCGGAGAGGGATATCTGCACTCCAAAGAACACACAGATGAACATAAAGCTCCAGGTCAGTATATGCCCGAGCCGGCGCGAGTATTTCTTACCGCGCACGAACCGCATTGCAAAAACAAGCATTGCAAGTCCGATAGCAAGCAGAAGCCCATAGTTGAAGTAGTGCGTGACATAGTAGTCCGCGGTTCTCGGGTCAACTCCGCTCAGCTGACGGATAAGGAGTCGGATTATCATCCACAGCTCTATTGCGATGATGACAACAGACATATAGATGCTTGAGCGCATATTTGCAGCGTAGAAGAAGTCGCGGACATACCTGCTTTTTTTCTGCAGTCCGAGCTTTTCCAGTATAAATTGTTTCATGTGCATCACTCCGAGGGTACAATAAACCAATTATGTGTAAATTATACCATAAAATCGAAGAAAAGTCAATATATTTTGTTTAAGATGATATTAAACAGGAAAAAGGGAGCAAAACGCTTAAAACGTTCTGCTCCCGTCAGTCTGCCGGAAAAGGTACTTTTCCGGCAGACGTCCTCGCGGACAGCGCTGGGGCTGCGCGCCCCCGTCCCGCGGCAGGGCAAGCCCTGCACCCAATTCCCGTACAACGGAGATCAGAGCATCTGTAAACAGAAAAAGGTTTTATTGACAGAATTATGGGAGCAAGGCGCTGAAACGTCCTGCTCCCATTTCCATTTTATTGATCTCTGATTATATGAAGAACAACCTTTATAAAACACCTGCTGTTATCTGTTCTTATTTCGGCTTTTTCTGACCAGTAAGACTATAACGACAGTTATCACAGTGATAACCGCTATTCCTGCCGCCGCGCAGATAAGCACGAGCCGGCGCACCGCGTCCTCGTCCGTTACTTCAACTGTCTTGGTATAAGAGTAGGTATATTTTCTTACCGCGGAATCCACTTTTCCGGCAATGACCTCGTGACCTGCTGCATTCGGGTGGATATCTATTGAGGATATGTTGGTAAGATCTTTGCAGCGCCCGTCAAATGCGCCGGCGACATCTACCGTCGTGTAGAGCTGCGTTTCACCGTCGTAAGCGCATTCCTCCACGATCTTGTTGAACGTGTCTATCTTATCGTCGGAAAAGTTCACGAGCACTTTGATCTTTTTGAAGTATTCGAGAGGATTGTAGAGGGTCTGAATGAAGATCTTCCCGTCGGTCTTTTCTGACAAGCCTGCCGCTATCTCCTTGAGATTGGTTCTGAAGCCGTCGAGAGCTTTGTCAATGTCTCCGTCAAGCGTCAGAAGATCGAGTGCGGCATTTAAGATATCCGTCTCGGAGAAGTCCATTTTACCGCTTTCATAGTTATATCCTGTGTCTCTGACGATGCCGAGCAGCACGAAAAGCAGATCGTTACCGCCTATCGAGACAACTACCGCGTCACTTCCCGCAAGAGCATCGTCAAGATCACCGTTTTTTATGCTTTCGAGAAGATCGGAGGAAGTTGCACCGGACACTGCCTTGTTCACCATAACGCGTGAGCAGTCCTCAGGCAGTTCCTTATCGTACATCTCGCCGATGATATTGGCGTAAGAGCGGCAATTGTACAGATCGTCGCCGGTGTAGCCGTCAAGTCCGTATCCTGCAGCGATAGAATCACCGAGGAATACGATTTTCGGCGGGACTGCTGTTTCTTCAGTAACGTCAACGAACTTTGTAAGCTTTATCCCGGAGCATGATCCGCAGCACAGCAGTATGACCGCGATCATCAATAAAGACGTTATTCTCTTTGCCATTCAAGCTCCTCCTGTCAGATGAGAGTTATGATAAATCCCGCAAGATAAGCAGTTCCTGCGGCTGCGATCGCAACGACAATGAGCGGCATTCCCGCATAAGCGAGTATAAGAGCGGCTGCCGTACCTATTGAAGCAGTGACAGTATTGCCGGTGCTGAAGAATATCGCCGGAAATGTCATCGCGCTTAGCACGGTGTATGGGATATAGTAAAGGAAGCTGTTCAGAAAGCGCGATTTTATCCGCTTTCTGACAAGGGTCAGCGGGATCATTCGTATAAGGTAGGTGACACCTGCCATAACTGCGATATAAATTGCGATAGTCATGCCTGCTCACCGTCCTGTTCTTCCGGGATCTTAACCGGGAAGATAAGCGCGCAGAGAGCGGCGGCTATAACGGCGCAGATTATCACAGCAAAACCGGAGGTGATGAACGGCGCGAGGAAGTACATCGCAACGCTCAGTGCGGCAGCTGTAAGGACTCCCACAAGTACGCTGTGTTCCTTTTTTGCCGGCGGAATGATTATTGCGATAAACATTCCGTAGAGCATTATTCCGAGTGCATCGGATATCTCGGCGGGCAGAACGGTTCCTGCGGCGGCACCGAGTGCGGTTCCGAGCACCCAGCCGAATGTTGATATAAGTATAATTCCGTACATATACCAGGGCGTTATCTTACCCGGCTGAACGGAGGCTATGGCGAAAATTTCGTCGGTGATGCCGTAAGATGCGGCGAGACGGTGGGGAATGGTAAAGCTTTTGTCGAGCTTCTGCGACAGAGAAAGCGACATCAGCGAATACCGCAGATTTATTACGATCTGTGCAAGTATCATCTCCGCCAGAGAACCGTTAGCGGCTATAATGCCGACTCCGGCAGCCTGACCGGCGGAAGTGAGGTTGAAAAGCGATACGGCAGTCGCTTCCGTGACGGATAGCCCGGATTTTACAGCGAGAATGCCGAATCCGAACGAAACGGAAAGATATCCGAGAAAGATAGGAATGCCGTGCAGCAGCCCTTTCAGAAAATGCGAACGCTTCAATTCTTACTCCATTTTTCATATTTTTCCCATATTATATCACATTTTTTTCAGAAATACAATACTTTAAATTCATTGACAAAAAACGCAGAATAATATATAATAAAAATTGAAAAAAGAACTGCCACCTTTTCTGTTTTTTCGTATAAATAAACAGAAAGTCAGTTGACGAAAGGAGAAATTTCAATGAAAGACGAAATAAAGGAAGAGATCGGAAAGACCGAAGAAATCGCTGAAATAGCCGATGATCGGCTTGATGAAGTAAACGGAGGAGCGGTATTTTTCTCTGATGCACCTAAGGGAAGTATTGTATCCGGCGGAAAAGCATCTACCGGTACAAGTATTGTCAATATTCTCGGCAAGGGCAGGGCAGCAGCTGACGCTCCTTCCAACAGTTTAAATATCAGAAGAAAATCTGTTTACAAGAATACATGATCCCGGATCGCGTATAAGTCATGATATTGATATAGCCCGTGCATTTATATGTACGGGCTTTCATTCTGTCGTTTCTGTTCAATGCGACAAAATATGAGCCTTGATTTTATACAGTTTGCACAAATATGCGTTTTGACCTGATTGGCGATTGATTAAATCGGGATTTTATGATAAAATAAAAAGATAAGAAAAAAGGAGATCAGATATGAAGAACAAAAGATTTTATGCTGTTTTTTTCACAGCGGCACTGTTTTTAAGCTGCTGTTCATGTTCCGGAGCAGGTGAAGCTGTCAAGAGCACCGCTTCCGATACTCCTGCCGCAAGCGTTATGGAGGTACAGCCGGAGACTTCTGCGCCGGAAACGACTGCCGTAACAACAGCTGAAACAACAGCCGGTACAACGGCTGCCGAAGAAACTGCTGCATCGGAAGCTTCCGCCGCGGTCCCTGCCGATCCGGTATTCCCGGTAAATATGGAGACAGACCGCCCCGATACATCTGATTACAAGCTCAAAGAAGTTGTGGTGATGAGCCGGCATAATATACGCTCGCCTCTTGTGAGCAACGGCGCTGCGAATGTCATCGCCACACCGCACGAATGGTTCAGATGGACTGCGAATGCAAGCGAATTGTCACTTCGCGGAGGCGTACTTGAGACCGAAATGGGGCAGTATTTCAGAAAGTGGCTCGAATCGGAGGAGCTGATACCGGAAAACTATATCCCGGAGGAAGGCGAGGTTCGCTTCTACGCTAACTCCAAACAGCGCACGATCGCAACCGCACAGTATTTTTCAAGCGGATTTCTTCCGGCAGCGAACGTAAAGATAGAGCATTACGGCGAATTAGGTTCTATGCAGCCGACTTTTGATCCCGCTATCACATTCTGCAGTGAATCCTATGCGGCCGCGGTGCAGGAGCAGTTTGAACAGCTCGGCGGAGCAGAGATAGCAGCCGAGCTTGCGGAAAATTACAAGCTTCTTGCCGACACAGTGGATTACACCGAGTCGGAGGGCTATCTGAGCGGAGAGCTGAAAGACTTTGTTACCGACGACACGGCGATACTGCCGGAAGCAGGCAAGGAGCTTACCATCACCGGTACGCTCAAGACAGCCTCCTCGGTCAGTGATGCACTTATCCTGCAGTATTACGAAGAGCCGGATCCGGTAAAGGCTGCGTTCGGCAAGACACTTACATACGAACAGTGGGGAAAGATCGCCGATATTACCACAAAGTACACTAAAGTACGCTTCGGTATCCCACTTATTGCGGTAAATTCCGCAAATCCGCTGCTTAAAGAGATACGGAGCGAATTCACGGATAATGAGCGAAAGTTCACTTTTCTCTGCGGTCACGATGCGAATATAATGAGTATATTGACTGCTATGGAAACGGAGGATTATGAGCTTCCGTATACGCTTGAAAAGAAAACTCCTATCGGAGTCAAGCTTGTTTTTGAAAAGTGGGAAGATAAGGACGGCAATGAATTTGCGGCTGTCGAGCTTATTTATCAGAGCACGGAACAGCTTCGCAGCAAGTCATTCCTCACTCTCGACACTCCGCCGGCGGTATATGCGCTGTCTTTTACGGGAATTGAGAAGAACGAGGACGGGCTCTATGCCTATGATGATGTTATAGCAAGGCTCGATAAGGCGATAAACGCTTATGATGAGATCAAAGCTGAATATGGTGATACACTTGATGATGCAGCGTAACTCTTACAGTCTGTGTATCGTGAAAGATAACGAAAAAAATAAGCAAAACGGAGATTCAGATGAGCAATAGCAGATCCGTAACCGGGAAAAAGAAGATCAAGCGGTCACTGACTTCGCGGACGACACGCTCAACAGTTATAGGCTGTATTATCCTCGGACTTGTGGCTGAGATCATCGGACTTACACTGTATTTCATAGCCATAACCGGTCAGTATGTCCGGCAGGCGTCCGATACCTCACGCCACGCGGAAATGGCTGTGGTACAGACGATAGATACGATAGGTCTTTCCAATAAAGTTATGAGCATATACCGCGGTTTGACCGGTGATGAACTTGCGGAAAACGGAAGTGAAGAATACCGTTCTCGGTTTGACGAGGCTAAGAACAGTGAAGAATACAACGCTTTGCTGGAAATGCTGGATAAATATATACATACCGATAACGTTGACGATGTTTATGTAGCTATGTATGACCGGAAGACCTGTGCTATGGTCTATATCGCCGACCCGGACCCCGACGCTGGGAACAGGCTTATGCCGGGCGACTGGGAATCTGTTACGGAAACGGGAATGAACAAATTCCTGGACTGGAACGGCGAAGGAATGCTTTACGATATAGATCAGACCGAGAAGTACGGCTGGCTCTGTACCGCGGGAACGCCGATAAGGGACGAAAGCGGTGAGATATGCGCATTCCTGCTGGTTGATGTGGCTCCGAGCAATATCGCAGGCTCGCTGATAATGTTTGCGCTCCAGACGGGTATTGCGATAGTGGTTGTGACCACGCTGATAGCGCTGTTTCAGGTAAAGCACATGAGAAAGACGATCGTCGAGCCGATAGACGCTATCGCCGATTCAGCCGCTAAATATGCCGTTGACAAACAGTCCGGCGCCGATGTGAGCAGCCATTTCAGCTCGCTTGATATACATACCGGCGACGAGATCGAAAACCTTGTGCATATAATGTCGGATATGGAGCGTGATCTTGCGGAACATGAAGAGCGCATTACCAAGATCACAGCGGAGAAGGAGCGGATAGGCGCGGAGCTCCACATGGCGACACTTATCCAGCGGAGCATACTTCCGCATAACTTCCCGGCATTCCCGGACAGAACGGAGTTTGATCTGTATGCGTCGATGTGTTCGGCAAGAGAGGTAGGCGGCGATTTCTACGACTTCTTCCTCATAGACGACGATCACCTCGGACTTGTAATGGCGGACGTAAGCGGAAAGGGCGTACCTGCCGCACTGTTTATGATGGTATCTAAAGTAATTCTTCAGAGCTGTGCTATGCTCGGACAGTCCGTCGGAGAGACGCTTACAAAGACCAATGACGCGATATGCTCCAACAACCAGGCGGAGATGTTCGTGACCGTATGGTTTGGCATACTTGAAATATCAACCGGCAAGCTGACTGCCGCAAATGCGGGGCATGAGTTCCCGGCATTGAGAAGAGCCGGCGGTGAGTTCGAGCTTCTGGAAGACGAGCACGGATTTGTTATAGGCAGGATCGCGGGATTGAAGTACAGCGAGTATGAACTGTTCCTTAAACCCGGCGACAAGCTGTTCCTCTATACCGACGGAGTACCGGAAGCCACCGATGCCGGAGAAGAGCTTTTCGGGAACGAGCGCATGCTTGACGCGCTGAATAAAGATGTGTCGGCATCTCCGGAAAAGATACTTGAAGAAGTAACGCAATCTGTAAATGCGTTTGTAAAGGACGCTGAACAGTTTGATGATATGACAATGATGTGCCTTGAATATAAGGGCAGGTAAGAAAGGAAAATAATTATGACGATCAGCAAAACGGAAAACGGAAAAGAAGTAACGGTATCGGTAGAAGGAAGGATCGACTCGAAAACTGCACCGGAATTTGAAAAGGAAGTAAAAGACTGCTTTGAAAGCTTCGATTCTATGGTGATAGATCTTGCGCAGGTAAACTATATTTCTTCCGCGGGATTAAGGATCATTCTCACAGCGCATAAGGAGATGTCGGCAAAGGAAGGGCTCAAAGTCAGAAATGTCTGCAAGGAAGTAATGGCTATTTTTAATGTAACAGGATTTTCGGGTGTGCTGGATATTAAATAAAAGAGGACTTATTTATGGAAATTATGATGAAGGAGCTTGAGATATCGGCTGCGGTTGACGAGCTTGATACCGTGATCGGATTTATCGATGAACAGCTTGAAGCTGCGGAATGTCCTATGAATATCCAGATGCAGATAGAGCTTTCTGTCGAGGAGATCTTTGTGAATATCGCAAGCTATGCCTATGCGCCCGGCACCGGAAATGCGACGATAAAGATGCGTATTTACGGAGAGCCTCTTACTGCCGAGATAGTCTTTATGGACAGCGGCGTGCAGTATGATCCGCTTGCAAAAGAAGATCCCGATGTGAATAAACCTGCTGCCGAAAGAGAGATAGGCGGGCTCGGCATATTCCTTACGAAGAAGAATATGGACGAAGTCGCTTATGAGTACAGCGGGGGAAAGAATATTTTCACGATGCGGAAGGTCATAGCGTAACTGACCGGACGGATATTCAATGATAAGAACAGACGGAGGTATGTAAATGGCAAAGATAATCGAAACGCTTGCCGGATATGCACGGGAGTGCGGCAGCACGGCGATACTGTTTGACGATGCGCACTCAAAGGGTATCACTTATTCACAGCTTGATGATATCACCGCAAGAATTTACGGCTGGCTTACCGCAAAAGGCATAGGGAAAGAAGATTTTGTGCTGATAGATCTTCCGAGAGGCGTTCTGCCGATCGTGGCTATGCTCGGAGTATGGAGAGCCGGAGCTGCTTTCGTGCTTGTGGAGGAAAACTATGCTCCCGAGCGTACCGAATATATCCGCCGTGACTGCGGCTGCAAGATATGTATAACCACTGCGGAATGGGACGGGATAATGCAGACTGAACCGCGTGAAGGATATGCCGTAACGGACGATCACGATGCCGCCTACGCTATTTATACTTCCGGTACATCGGGAAAGCCGAAAGGCGTTCTGCATGAATACGGAAGCCTTCAGATGAGCATTGATTCCATAAAGCTCAACGGAGAAGTTCCTTTCGGGAATGATGAACGGCTTGCTCTGCTGGTACCCCTTAACTTTGTGGCTTCCGTAATAATCCTGCTTGCAGCACTCAGCACAAAGAACAGCAGGATATTCGTGGTGTCATATACAACGCTGAAGGATCCGGTGCTGCTGAGAAAGTTCTTCATGGAAAAACAGATCTCGGTAACATTCCTCACCCCGTCCTATGTACGCGCTTTCGGAGATAATACAGGTCCCTATCTTAAAACACTGTTTGTAGGTTCGGAACCTGCTAACAACGTATTTGTTAAGAACGTAAGACTAATCAATGTTTATGCGATGAGCGAGAGCGGTTTCGGCATAAGCCTGTTTGAGATAGACAAGCCGTATAAGATCTGCCCCATAGGAAAGCCGTCGGTAAAGACATCGCTCATTGACGAAGAGGGAGAACCTGTCCCGGACGGCGAGATAGGCGAGCTGTGCTTTGAAGTACCGTTCGTGCGCGGATACATAAATCTTCCGGAAGAAACCGAAAAGACGTTCGTAAACGGTATCTGCCATACCGGAGACCTTGCAAAAACAGATGAAAACGGCGATCTTCTGCTCCTCGGCAGAAGCACCGATATGATAAAGATAAACGGCAACCGCATTGAGCCGGCGGAGATCGAAGCCGCGCTGTGTGACGTGCTTCATATAGAATGGGCGGCGGCGAAATGCATCGAGGACGGCGATAAGGCATATATCTGCGCTTACTATACCGATAACATAAGGATAGACGCAAATGCTCTCCGTGAAGTGTTGCTTGAATACCTGCCGTACTATATGATACCGTCGTACTATGTCCGCGTGAATCATATCCCGCTGCGCCCGAACGGAAAGCTTGACAGAAAGTCTCTGCCGCTTCCGGATCTCAGTGATGCGGCAAAAGCCTATGCCCCGCCGGCAAATGAGACGGAAGAAAAGCTCTGCGCAGCAATGGCAAAGGTGCTCGGTATCGAACAGGTGGGTGCGCATGACGATTTCTATGAACTCGGCGGAGACTCCCTCGGCTCGATACAGGTGATCGTGGAGAGCGGACTCCCCGGACTGAACGCCTCCGAGATTTTCAGAGGCCGCACGCCGAAGAAGATCGCAAAGCTCTATACAGCGCTGCATACCGGTTCCGGCGGTGAATCGGACGAGGCAAAGAACGCAAGATCGATGAAAACACCGCACCCGCTCACTCCCGAACAGCTCTACATGGTCGATTATCAGCTGTACACGCTGGACTCCACGATGTACAACCTGTTCACCATGCTTAAATTTGACAAGAACGCTATGAGCGCCGAAAAAGTCGCGGCTGCGATACAGGCGGCTATACACAATCACCCGGCGCTGCTCACGACCCTTGAATTCAATGAAGACGGTGATATCGTACAGAGATACACGCCCGGAAAGATGAAGAACATCATCGTCGAGCAGATACACGACTGGGAATTCGACACGGTCAAGGATACGCTTGTGCAGCCGTTCAGGATCATCGGCGAGCTGCTTCACAGGTGCAGGGTATTTGAGACGGAGACTTCCGGATATCTCTTCTTTGATGTTCATCATACGGTTTTTGACGGCACTTCATTCAAGGTGTTCATGGAAAACGTAATGCGGGCGATGACAGGTGCTGCCCTCGTTCCGGACAATTACTACCTTATGCTGCAGGATCGTGAGGACGTTATAAACAGCGGGTTCTATGAAGCGAGCAGACAGTATTTCGAGGAGAAGTACGGCAATACGGAATGGAGCACTTATCCTGTGACTGACCGCGATTCCCGTGAGAATGAAATGGGCGAGCTCGTGTGCAGTCTCGGTATCAGCTCTTCCGAGCTTATGTCGCCGGAGGAAAGACTGCGCATATCGAGAAACGAGTTCTTTATCACAGCTGCCGGTCTTGCGGTGGCAATATACAACAACACCGACAATATACGTCTTTCCTGGATATATAACGGACGCGATGACATGCAGATGATGACTACGGTAGGACTTCTTTTCCGCGATCTGCCGGTAGGTTTCAGATTCAGCGACGATCTTACAGCTGCCGCGCTGTTTGAAGACGTGCATGAGCAGGTGCGCGGAGGAATTGAGCACAGCTGTTATCCGTATGTCGATATGATATCGCAGGTAGGTGACGTTGAATCGGCTTATGTGCTGTATCAGCGCGATATCCGTGATATGTCGGAGATAAAGTCTCTCGGCATCGAGACAGTCGATATACGCCAGAATCAGGCGGCTTCACAGACAATACTCGATATGGAGATCCTCGACGGTGAGGGCGGTCTGGAACTTATGATAGACTATGCCGCAAGCAGATACAACGATGAAAGCATACAGAAGTTCAGCAGACTGTTTGTGAATACCGCGAAAGCATTGGCGAGATGCGGCGATGAGCCGGATATCACGGTAGGGGAACTTAAAAAGCGCATCGCAGACAGTGCGGAGAACAGCGGAAACGCTGCATTCTCCAGAAAGAAGTAAGGGGGTAATACATTATGTTATGCTGTAAATGTGACCGCCCGCTTCCTTCCGGAGCCGAATACTGTATTTACTGCGGAGCGAAACAAGTTTTATCGGGAGTATGCCCGAGATGCGGTTCAAAGCTGCTTGACGGCGCGTTTTTCTGCATGAAGTGCGGAACAGATGTCCGGAGTTCAGATAAACGTCAGACGTATAATTCCGAAGAACCGTTCTATAAGAAATGGATCGCCGCACATAAGCAGCTTGCCGAAGCAAAGCATATAACATGGATAAGCGAGTTCAGCGACGGATATGCGGTAGCGATAGATGACAATGCTCCCGGAAAAGAACTTCGCCCGTTCCTTGTCAAAGGCGAGGACAGAGCGGAACTGATCTGTTATATGAACTGGACAGGCGCAAATGTTGCAAACGGCGTTCTTCAGCCGGAGGGTGACTGCTTCCGCAACGGAACGCGTTATCTGAGCTTTATCCTGTTCAGAAGCAAAAGCGTGCTCGGTCCCGAGGAGTTCAGACATATCCTGAAAGCATTCACCGGTCTGACCATGCCTTTTTCCACTTCCGGTATAACAGTTCTCATTTCCCGCGACAGCCGTATCATATTTGCGGCGCAGTACCAGGAAAACATAACGGGTATTGCCGATATTTTCCCGCTTCGTGTAATAGGCAGCAGGTATTGCCTTCACACGCATCCGGAAGACTATAACAGAATGACCAATCATGTGCGTTATAACGCAGGTTCTGATGAGATAAACACTTCTCCGCAGAGAATCGTTGACTGCGACAGCGGTGCGTGCATTCTTGACAACGTTTTTGTACCGAAATATGAAGGTGATCCGAGCGGGTACTTTGTTGAGTTCTTCTTCTACAACAGGGATATAGCCGCTCTGCTGCGCAGCCGTCCGGAAATGGACAGACAGAGATGTATTCTGAACCGTAAGACAGGAAAGATCTATCTTCCCGAAAACAGTTTCAGATTCAAACCGATCGCTGTCAGCGGAGATAAAAGCCGTACAGGGTATTTCCTGCTCAGGATATCCGGTATAACCACCGGAACCGGTGCAAGAAGCCGATCCGAATACGGAAATATCGAGCTCATAGATGAGAATGACAGTGTCGTTGTCGATCTCGGCAAAAACGATCTGCGCTATACTCCGGAGATCGCTGCGAGCGGCGAAAAAATATTTGTAAGCGTTCGTTCGCATCCGGAAAACGGTGATGTTACCGACAGATCCACAGATGTTTACCGCATCGAAAAAGCTGCTGACGGAGAATACGAAAGCACCGGACATATCACTTTGTCATCGGACGGAAGCTTTTCCGACGGTCTTGTGTTCAATCATGCCCAGGATAAGAACGAACAGCTGAACAGCGTTTTCAGTGTGAACGGAAAAACGTATATCGCGCTGCTGCAGGAACGTGACGATTATTCGGAAGAGTATGACAAATGTCTGCTGTATGATGAAGGATTCAATGAGATCTGTACGTTCGGATACAAACAGCACTACGGCGATCAGATGCCTTATGGCATACATATATTCGACGGCGTGCTCTATTTACTCACAAGTGAGGAAGACGAGCTCGGAGATGTAAAGGCTGTACTGAAAAACGTATCAACAGGTGAGACGGTGCTCACTGCGGAGCCAGCACAGCTCATTTCCGGGGCAAATGCGGAATTCGGAAAGAACCGTATCCGCACAAAGTACGAATTCGGCAGTTACAGAGCAGGCGGAAGGATCCATTTCCTCGTGGGAAAGCAGGGAAGGGGAACCGGCATCATCGACTTCTGCGGAAAGACTGTCATACCGATCGACAGAGAGAATTGCTTCATTGTATCTTCCTCCGCGCTCGGCATGATCGGAGAAGGTCAGACATACGCAAGACTTCCGGCTGATACATTCCTTGTCGTTCTCGGAAGCTTTGACAGCGACAGATACAGGGTGTGCGACATAAACGGCACCACCTTGTTTGAGGGAAATATGAAAACACTTGCCGAACATTTCGCATGAACCTGAGCGGACAGATATATGGAGTGTATCAAAGCAATGGATAATAATGAGACAGCTTTAAAGGTACTGACGACAGAGGTCATGGAAGCTCTTGCGCGCACCATAGATGCCAAGGATAAATACACAAACGGACATTCCGAACGTGTTGCGATCTATTCGAGAATGCTTGCGTACAGAATGGGGCTATCCGATGAAGACCAGGAAAAAGCTTATTATATGGGGCTTCTGCATGATATCGGAAAAATCGGTATCCCGAACGAGATCATCAACAAGACCACAAAGCTTACCGACGAGGAATTTGAACTGATGCAGTCCCACCCTCTGCTCGGATACAACATACTCAAGGATATCCACAGTATGCCGGAACTTGCGCAGGGAGCACGCTGGCACCATGAATTCTATAACGGAAACGGCTATCCCGAGGGAATACCCGGAAGCGAACTACCTGTTCTTGTGAGAATAATCTCTGTGGCGGACAGCTATGACGCAATGACATCGAACCGCAGTTACAGAAAGTATCTTCCCCAGGAAACAGCCAGGGCGGAAATAGAAAAGGGAATAGGGATCCAGTTCGATCCGGACGTAGCAAAATGTATGCTTGAGATCATAGATCTTGACCATTCTTATGCGCTTCATGAATGATCGGGCAGAGACAGCGGCAAGGAGTATGCCATGAACGGTTATAGAGCGGAGATCCTCACCGGCGATCTTAATCCGACTGTTTTTACAGCCCGTGCTTCACTTATGGGCGGTGCCGCCAACGGGGACAGGAACGCGGAAAAGCTGATGAGCCTGATAGAGAAAGATGATCGGATATCGGAGAGAACAGCAGATATTGACATCAAAGAAAAAGAGAAGCTGTACAGGTTTTCTTCTGTTTGCGGGACGACGGCTTGGGTAAGAAGCCGGATCACCGAAAAAATGTTTTACTCACTTAAGATGATGACTTTTGTTGATCTTGGGTGCGGTCTGAATCAGCGCGGTCTTTCCTTTGCGGGCAGAAAGTATATCCGCTATTACGGCATCGATCTTCCGCCGGTAATAAACAGAATGAAAAGGATCGTCCTTCCCGCGGTAAGTTCCGGCATCAATATAATGTACTGCCCGGCAGATGTTACCGATCTTAATGCGCTGAGAACGGTTTTAAGCGTCAGAGAGCCTTTGTTCATATCTTCCGAAGGACTGATGATGTATCTTACCGAGAGCGAGGCGCAGACGGTCATCTCGAATATTTCGGCGCTGCTTGCCGAACACGGCGGAGTCTGGTTCACCGGAGATACGGAAGAACGCGGGGTCTATGAGTATATTATCAGAAGCCTTTTCGGGAACGATGAGTCTGTGATAAACGGGCTTCTTGGTTCGGAATTGTCAGAGAAGTGGCGCAGTCTTCTTTACGATAACAGCTTTGTGACGCTTAAAGATCAGGAGTTTGCGGAACTGCTCGGAAAGCACGGACTGAACAGCAGGAAAGTCCGTGTAAGTTCGCTGATCAAAGATCTTGACATTCCCGATCATATAAGAAAAGCGTATGAAAACACGCATTTTCTTGAAATTACATCTGCCGCTTCAAGGACAAACAGACCGGGATCTTCCGGAACAGACGATTTCAGCATTACCCCGGAAAGTGACAGCGGAACGCTGATATTCCATATAAACGGACGGCTTGATTCCATAAACTCACCGAAGCTTATCGGGGAATATACAAAAATCTTCCCGGAGAAGCAGGATAAGCCGGTTATACTTGATATGGCTGACTGCTTATATATTACCTCTGCGGGGATCCGCGCAGTGCTTATGATCTATAAGAGGGCTGCAGGGATAAAAGACGGCTTTTCTCTGAAAAACATAAGCCCGGACGTTCTGGAAATACTGAAAACTACCGGATTTACAAAATTAATCTGAAAAAACCTCCTGTGCTTTCATGCACGGGAGGTTTCTGTCTTATATCATCCGGGTTTCTTCATACCCCACAAGCCGTAGGGATCTTTTCGCAGTTCGTTTTCGTACAGCGAAACTACCTGCCATATATCAAAGAACATCGCCTTGCAGCTGCCTATCGAAGCTTCCTTTATAAGCCCATTTTCATACGCGGAATCCTGTATCTTGTACCATGCTTTTACCGGTGGGTGACCGGCTTCGCACAGCCACTCTTCCGGCGGATATATGCGGTTTATCTCGTCAGTGGGTGCAAACTGAGCGTTTATATCTTCCGGTGTGATCCCTTCGACGTAGTGCATCGCTGTGAGTTTGTAGATATCCACTCCCAGCATCAGCGCTTTCCCGCCGTTATGTATGGGATAATCAAGCCCGCCGGTCAGCGCTTCCTTTCCGTGCTTTCCCCAGCCCGCGGTGCTGATCGTGTCGGTCCCGCAGTAGGTATCCGGGAGTTTCCGGAACGTGTCGGCAACTATGCCCATTGCTGTCCTTTCCGCATCGGGCGGGAGCTTTCTGATCTTTACGGTCAGTCCGAGTTTCTTATCGGATTCGGTAAGCTCAAGCTCCGGGCTGAATCTCAGCGCCGGCATGAATATGCTGCCCTCTTCTGTCACGAGTTCCTTGAGGGTGTTTATTACTGTGGCAGCACCGCCTTCGAGTTCTCCGAAACTGCTCAGTGAGGAGTGTACTTCCAGTGTCATGCCGCTTTTGATGCCAAGATCGGCAAGCGCATTTTTAAGTTCAGTTTTCGTTACCATAATTTTCTCCGTAATGATGACCGCATTTTCGCTTAAACTCAATCCGTAAATCTCAGCAGATAGCCGTCCGGATCCTGTACCAGAAACTGTTTCTGTATGATGTCTGTACCGCTGCAGTCATAACGGTCAGTGCTTAACTCGCGGAACGGTTTTATGCCTTTCTCAATGATATTCCGGTACATACTTTCCGTATCGGAAACGGTCATTTCAAGATTTATGCCGCGCCCGTAGGGGTAGTCGAGACTGCCGGTATTCCAGTGTCCGTTTTCCTGTTCGAGCATTATCTGATTGCCTTCCAGCGAAATGAATATGAACTTGTTTTCCGGGCGTTCATATTCTATTCTGAAACCAAGTATATCGACATAGAATTTCCGTGATACATCTATGTCGCGGACAGTAAGTTCGGGTATCAGTGAATTGAATTTCAATGCAGTCACCTCAGTCATTATCTTTTGTGTGCATTTCTGATGTTAATGCTTCAAGCTCCTTTTCGATAAGTCTGAACACATTAGCGATAAGGAATCCGTCTGCAACGGCATGGTTAAGCCGTACTGTCACAGGCATCATAAGCCTTCCGTTTTCCTCTCTGTATCTGCCCCAGTTCACGATCGGCAGAAAGTACAGATAACCGTCCGGCAGTTCGACATTCAGGCTGTCGTATGAGAGCCATGAAACATAGGAAGCGTCGAACCAGTTCGGGTGATTTTCCGTATCAAGACCGTACTCTCTCGTCTGCTTTGCTTTTTTTATATCGTCGAGCGCACAGCGGTAAAACGTTTCGTAATCATCATAATAACGGGAGTAAACGGGCGTGCAGGTCTCGGTATCTTCGTGGAAGATATACTGTGTGGGATTTATGACATCATAGCAGATCAGCTCATCTGACTGCCACAGATACGACATTTTATAGTCGTCCCGGGAGTTGAGAACCTTGGTGAGAACGTACAGGAAATCTATGTAGAATTTGGTGTTTCTCTGTTTTGAGAGCCTGACCATATCTGTGACATCTATTCTTGCTGTCATTGATACAGAGCATTTGCAGTCCTCGGTGAAATGACGGTACACACCTTTCCGGTAGTATTTGTCTTTGTCAATTATTCTGTAATCCATATTCTCCTCCGGTCTTTTTATTCTGTCGGCTTTATAAACGGGCAAAGAGGTTCGTCATAGAACTGATCATCGGCGGTGCATAAATATGCATCTATTATACTGCCGTAAGGTGAATTTGCACAGATATGAGCGTATCTCGGCTCCCCGTTTTCGGGCGCAAGCTCGTAATAATAATCGTAGCCGGTCTTATTGAAGAATTTCTGCTCTGCGTTTGCTTTCCCGATTTTTTCTCTGACTTCCGGAGCATAAAGATCACGGTATTCTGTCAGAAGCTTTCTCATCTCGTTTTCGGTGAGCTTCGGCGTATCGGTATCCGTCCATAAAAATGCATTGCCGTTTATAAGTCTGGCATTGACCTCATCACTGCTGCGGATATCGCACATCAGATGAATGTCATCGTAGTACAGGCAGTCGCGGCTGTAGTTGTCCTGGTGTACAGCCATAGCTTCGAGATTCATTATCATGAATGATTCGACGCCGACATTTTCCGGTTCGGCGGTATTTTCGCAGCAGAAGGACAGGATTATATAGAACCATTTGCCGTTCAGGATCAGTTCGGAAGATGTGGAACCGCCTTTCCTGCTGTTTCCGTCTCTGTAGGAACCCCCTCCGGAGACCGGTCCGTCATTTCGTTCGGCATCTGACATTCCGCCGGGGTATGATGCGAAGAAATCATCTATAAGCTTGTCGAATCCGCTGCTTTCACGCAGACCGGCAGTGAAATTCTTCGCAAATGCTTCTTTATCTCCGTCATCTGCCGAAGAGAGCAGGGCGTCCATTGCCTGTTTTGCCGCCGTATAATCGGAGACGTGTTCGTTCCGCCAGCGTTCCGGCACGCTGTCATATTCCTTTTCCTCGTGTGAAAAAAGGCTTTTTGCAAGCCCCGACGCATTATCTATGATCTTACCTGCATCGCAGCCTGTCAGCATTAAACAAGCCGCAAGCAGTGCGCATATCATTGTCTTTCTTTTCATTGTATTTCCTCTGTCTGTGGGCATATCGTAAAGATATTTTAGCATATAGCAGCGGGATTGTCAACTGACATATAATTTTCCGTTTTCGCTTCACTATTGAAAAAGCTCCGGATAGCTGAAAAAAGCGGTTCGGAGCTGTTATTTCGTTTGTATCGGGACAGGGAACGCGGTCACGGTCAGCCGCGTTCATTGATCTGTGTGATCCAGTCACATATCTCGTCAAGAACGATCTTACCGTTTCCGACATTGCAGTGGTTCTGCGCGTCCTCCTTGTCGGTGAACAGGCGGAATGTAAGGCTTTTCACATTTGTGAGCATATCTATCTCGCGTCCGATAAGCCGGTAGTCGATGAAATGATCCTGATTTGCGCCGATTATCAGCATATCCTGCGTTATCTTGTCCGCTGCGGGAGCGAGATCATAGAGCTTGAGTTTTTTTGCGTAACCGTATGCGTCCTTTGCTTCGTAGGCATACATACCGTGCTTTAATCCCCAGTCGATCATCGGTTCTTTTCTTGCTTTCTTTCCGAATACGAGATCTATGACCGGACGAGCGTGAAGCTTCATCATTACGCGGAATGCCTTCTGCATCGCCGGTTTCTGTGTCCCGACGATAATATCCTGGAAACAGGGGAATACAGACCAGGCGATCACTTTTGTGATACGCTTGTCGAATGCTGCGGCACGGGGAGCGAGATACCCGCCGAGAGAGATGCCGACAATAGTTACGTTGTCAAGCCCCAGCGTGTCAAGGACAGCCTTGACCGGCTTTTCCCACTCGTGAGTGAAGTGCATTCCCTGTGAGCGCATAACACCGCCCTGACCCGGACCCTCGAACAGATAGACTTCAAATCCTTTTTCCTGCAAATAGAGAAGCGAGAACAGGAATTCCTCGAAATAGCTGTCATTTCCGCCGTGTATAAGTATTGTTCCCTTGCTGTCGCCGTCGGGTCTGACGTGCATTACCGGAAGCTTTACATTCTCATAAGGCACCGAAGTAAGTTCGATACGCGGATTTTCTCCCTCGAAATAATCGGCGTAATACTCGTAGAAAAGCTTTGTTGCAAGCTCATAATACTTCTTTTTGTCGGGGTCACCGTCATACATGAAGAACTCGCTCATGCGGTAGTATGCGATCGCGTTACCGGTGCGTTCTTCGGACATCGCCTTATCGCCGAGAGCAATAAGTTCACGTTTCCAGTCAGCGCTCGTGTGTATATTACCAGCCACAGGCTGCACATCTTCGAGCCTCCCGCCGTCCCAGTTTATCACGCGGTTCAGCTGGTAGTCGAAATTACGTTCTGAATTCAGTTTATATACGCCTTTTTTTAATGTTATCGGTTGTGATATATCGTATTTTTTCATTTTTGTTCTCCCTGTTTTCATATATTTTTGCAGATGCAATAAAAACTGTGCCAAGCAAGTTAGCAAAGCCTAACAGATTAGTATTATATCACAGAAAACCGAAATTTGCAATAGCTTTTTTCAAAAAACTGTTGATTTCTTTGTTTTATTGTGGTATAATCGGTTTAAGTTTGCAAGAACTAACTCGATATGAAAGGAAACCGGAAATGAAAATAATGCTTATAGTTGCGATGATCGGGCATATTCTCTGCTGCATCTGCGACAATATCATCACTTATACGCCGAACGGGCGTTTCGGACTTGCGGATCTTAAGGATAATGAAAAGCTTTCCGCGCGGTTTGAGAATATGCCGGTAAGCAGACAGATGCATTCAATGCTGTGGGGGATACCCGCGCTTGCTATGCAGGTCTGCGGATACTTCGCCATAGCGGACGGACTGCGCGGATCAGCACCGGTCTGGGCTGTTGTTATGGCTTTAGGCGGCGTGATCTACATATCCTTCGGCGTGGCTCATCACATCATCTGCGGACTTATCGAATGGTTCTACATAAAGTTCGACAGAACGGAAAAGGCTCGTGAGACAATACTTGACTTTTTCAGAAAAACATCTGTCACGATGATAGCGGCTTACATCGGACTTATAATGATCGCTGTATCGCTTTTTGCTGCGGTGATCACGGGCTGTACATCGGCGCCGGTTTGGGCATGCGTATTCAATCCGGTGATATTCTTCATCATTCTGACTCCGTTTAAGGTAGTCGGTGCGGGGAATATTGCGGGGGCGCTGACATTTCTCGGACTTGCGGTTTTTATGTGAAAAGCTGTTTTATTCTTTTTTCGGCAGGGTCTGTGCTTTTTCAAGCAAAAGGTCTGTGACAGCGGAAGTTATTATATTCTCCGGTTTTCCGTCCGGTGCGATCCATTCGTCAATTGCGTTTTCCGGAAGTATGAGCGGCATACGGTCATGAATGCTTCTGACCGTGGCGGCAGGCTCCCGTGTCAGTACCGCAAAAACGGGGTATCTGAACCCGTTCAGCTCCTCAAACCGGTACAGTCCCGCAAGCCATGTTATCTTTTCGTTTCCGGGGTGTATAGCATACTTTTCTCCGGTTTTCCTCCTGCCGTCGGGAGCGGTATAATGCTGCCATTCATAGTACCATGAAGCCGGGATAACACATCTGCGGTGCTGCCAGGAATCCCGGAATGTCGGTTTCGCGGAGGCAGTTTCTATTCTCGCGTTGACCAGCGGGGCTTTCAGTCCGTCAACGTGAAATCCCCATTGCATAGGGAATACGGAACGCTTTCCGTTTTTGGCGGGAGCGATAACTGCTGCGATATCGGTAGGTTTTATCTCTCCGCACATGGTGAGCGGACGTGACAGGCTTATCGTCATCTGCTGAGCGAACGGTGCCTGTTTTGCGGAGGCAATTATCGGTTTCAGCTCTTTGTCGATGTCGGCATAAAATCTTGTACACATATCAATCCTCTTAAACCCGTGAACGATATCACGGGTTTTGTTTTTACGATATTATGATGATGAACCTTTTCTGCACAGTGCATCAATAGCTTCCGACAGCAGTTCCGATATCTCATCACGGCAGTCGATAAGCCGTTCAATGAATTCCCGGAATGCCGAAACTGTATTGACGGTCACGCTTTTCCGGTATTCGGCAATAAGCGGGTATTGTGATGTGAGCCAGACTTCCGTTCCGCCGTTTTTACCGGCTCCCGCAGTACATCGCCTGCCGCTTTTTGGAGCGCGTCTTTATCCGTTCTTCCGAGCATTATACCTACCGGATCATACACGGACATACCCTTTCTGATATGCGTCATCAGGGGGTGTATATAAAGTGCCGGCAATCTTTCTTCAATGCTTTTCCGCAGGTCACTCCATGCTTCTTCTGTAATTATCCCGGAAGCGTCGGGGCCGCTCGTTTTCAGCTCTTTGAGAATGTTCTCCGCAGGCTCACTGATAAAACGGAGACAGCCGGTCTCTTCAAGTATATCTGTAACGCTCATAACGAAATCCAATCTTATATATTGATTATCAACAAATAATTATCTTCTTGATCTTATCTATTATATCATACAGCTCGAATGTATGTCAATAATAATGCTCCTGTCACGGGTTTCAACATGCAAGGCTGGTTGCTTGAATGCGTTTTCACAATATCATCACAAAATATTCAGAAATACGTCACTGAAACAGCGGGAATTTGAGCGGTTTTTGAACGGTTTATATGTTATAATATAAACGATATACAGTGGCTTTTTCTGCACATGACCTTTCGGCGGGTAGTGCAGTAATATACATAAAAAGGAAAAGAAAATGGAAGAACTTATACAGCGTATGGGAATATTTGATTACACGCAGGCAGTCATAGAGCTGTGGAACAGTATATTTCTGCTTATAATGATATTCTCGCTTTTTCTCGGCAAATATGCGGTCAAGGAAGGCGGGAGCAGGATACATATCCACCTTACGAATGAGATCATCACGTTCTACTGCGCTATTTTCCTGTACAATCTGTTCGATGTAGGCTGCGGACTTGCAAGCGGAGATACAAGCCGATCGGGGATCATTCTGAAAAGCGTTTCCGAAATGGGGTATTTCGCTGTCGAAGCGTTCCTGACGCTGTTTTTCCTTCAGCTGGTAAAGAATGATATCGCAAAGAAAAACGGCATGAAGAAGCTCGGCTATGTCACAACCGGAGTCCAGCTTCTTCAGATACCGTGTCTTGCACTTCTGTTCACAACTCCGTTCAATAAACTGCTGTATTATTTTGATGAAGACAACCGCTATCACCGCGGAGAGCTTTATAATGTGTGGTATTACACTACGATAGTTTCCTTTTTGTTCATAATCGTGGTTGCAGTAATCAACCGGAAAAAGATCGACAGCTTTCTGAAAAAGGCTGCTGTAACAGCCTCGGTCATTCCGCTTGTTGCATTCATATTCAATTTTGTATATACGGGCGTAAGCTTCAACAACATCTCGGTTTCGGTCACCGCGCTCATACTCTATATCATGTATGAGAAGTACAAGGCGGAAGTTACTTTGCAGGCGGCGATGGATCTTGAAGAAACGAAGCGCCGGCTTGCTGAAAGCGACCTTGCGCTTGAACAGAGCAAGAACGAGACGCTTATGGCGCAGATACAGCCGCATTTCATCAACAACTCGCTTATGGCGATACGCTCACAGTGCGTTAATTATCCGGAAGTGTACGAGAGCATCACGAATTTCTCGCTTTATCTGCGTTCCAACTTTGAAGCGCTGGGAAATACGCAGAAAATAGGTTTTGACCGCGAAATGGCATCTATCGAAGCGTACCTTTCGCTTGAACAGCAGAATTTCGGTGACCGGCTCAATGTCGAATACGATATCGAGTGCGATGATTTCTTTATCCCGCCGCTTACCGTCCAGCCCCTCGTCGAGAATGCGGTCCGGCATGGTATAGCTACCCGTGAGAACGGAGGTACGGTGTGGATAAGAACGCGCCGCCAAAAGGACACGATCATTATCGAAGTGCAGGACGAAGGCTCCGGCGAAAGCAACATCACTCCTCAGCAGAAAGCCCGCAAGGGTATAGGCATCGGGAATGTCCGTGCGCGGCTCAGATCAATGAACAATGCGGAGCTTGATATAACGCCGTCAAAGAACGGAACGACTGCGACAATAATATTCAGGGAGAGAGGCGGCAAGGAAAATGGTGACGATATCAATTGACGATCAGAAGGGCGCGGCGGAGCTTATGCAGGTGATGCTGACACATATTGACCCGGACGGCACGCATATTACAGCAAAGAATATGACCGAAGCGCTCGGACTTATAACCGATGAGACACAGATAGCGTTCCTTGATATAGAAATGCCGGGAATGGACGGAATAGAAGGCGCGGAGCTGCTCCAGAAGCGGTTCCCTATGCTGAACATAGTTTTTGTCACCGGTCACCCGGAATACGCGTTCCGCTCTTACGATGTGGCAGCAAGCGCATTTCTCGCCAAGCCGGTGTATGAGCGGGATATAGAGAAAGCTCTGACGCGGCTGCGGGTACCGGTAGAAAAGAAGAAAAGCCCGGTATTGGTACGATGCAGCCCGTTCACCGTATATGTGAACGGCGAGACTTTTACATTCAAGCGCAACAAAACGAACGAGCTGTTTGCATACCTCGTGTACAAGAACGGGGCATTCTGCACCACAGGAGAAGTCCTCGGCATTCTTTATGACGGAGATCCGGACAAGGGCGGAGCGCTGCGCCAACTGACTATGGATATGAGGGACTGCCTTACCGAAGCGGGCGTGCATTCCATAATCGTCAAGAAGTACGGCAAGCTCGGCATAAATATGGGGCGGCTGGACTATGAAGGTTCGCTTGAAAGCATTCCCGACGAGTTCGGCTGGCTGTAACATTAAGATAGGGTGCAGCGTCACGCTGCCGCAGGTCAAGGGCGCGCAGCCCTTGTGCTGTCTGCAAAGACAAGCGCGTAAGCGCAGCAGGGGAGAGCAGAGATGATAACAATATCGGTTGACGATCAGCCCGCTGTGACCGGGTTTATGAAGGATATGCTGACGAGGATAGATCCTTGCGGAACGCATCTTACAGCGCGGAATATGGACGAAGCGTTTTCGCTGATGACGGACGATGTGCAGATAGCGTTTCTTGATATAGAGATGCCGGGAATGGGCGGGATAGAAGCCGCGGATATACTGCAGGAGCGTTATAACAGGCTCAATATCGTGTTTGTGACAGGACACCCGGAGTATGCCTACCGTGCGCATGACGTGTTTCCGAGCGCATTCCTCACAAAGCCGGTAAACGAATCGGATATCCGCCGGGCTCTTGCGCATCTGCGGATACCGCCGGAGATGCCCGTTGAGCGTTTCACGATAAAGTGCAGTCCTTTCTCTGTGCGCATAGACGGGAACCTGCTTGATTTCGGTCACCGCCGCACAGCCGAGCTTTTCGCATATCTTGTTTACAGGGAAGGCGGATACTGCACAAACAGCGAGCTTATAAAAGTGCTGTGGAACGGTGCGGAGGACAAGCAGACATCGTTGAGACAGCTTGTGATGTATATGCGCGCAGAACTCCGCAATGTCGGAGCGGAAAGCCTGTTAATAAAGAAATACGGAAAGACGGCGATAGATTTCAGAGAACTGCGCATAGTAGGTGAACTTTCGGATATCCCGAAGTATTTCGGCTGGGAAAAATAGAAGCTGTTTCACCTGAAATACATAGAATATTCACATAAATTTCACATAAAGTAACGGTTCAATAACGATGTTTGAGCGGTTTTTGAGCGGTTTATATGCTATAATCTTTGTAGTATTTAGATTTATTAAAAGGCAAGATATTCAAGTGCGCCGTTAAAGCTTACATTGACGGAAAGTGGACGAATGTTGCTGCAGGCGATATCGTAAACGTCAAGGTAAAATGACCGACACCACTCTTTTCTTCAATATTAGGGCTTTCCCCGGCAGGATTATCTGTCGGGGAAAGTTCTTTAAGGCTGTTTATCGAGGGGTTCTGCTATGAAACAGGTTCGTCCGCCACAGGAAAAAAGGGAAGTGCTTTTGTCCGAGCATCGTATCATTCTTGACAATGTCAGGAATATCCGTGATATCAGCGGGTACAGGAATGAAGACGGTAAAAGGCTTCTTCCCGGTAAGCTTATCCGTTCGGGAGCACTTGCCGGTGCGACAATGGACGATCTGCGCCTTCTGACAGACAAGTATAAAGTGCGGACGGTCATAGACTTCCGCTCTGTACGGGAATCCGCGCATCTCCGTGACCCGGAAATACCGGGCGTGAAATACTTCAATCTTCCCGTTCTTGTGCCGGAAACAGAGAAAAACAGTGACTCCTTTCCGAGCGAGTCTGCAATTTATGCCGAAATGCTGTTCGGGGAGCTTGCGAACCGGGCATACAAGCGGTTCTTTGAGCTGCTTCTTACATACGGTGACAAAACGGTGCTGTTCCATGACGATCTCGGCAAGGACGAGACGGGAGTAGCTGCCGCATTGCTGCTTTCCGTGCTCGGATTCCATGACAATCTGATAATCGAGGAGTATATGCTTTCGGGCAAGGATCCGGAAATCCACAAGCTTACGGAAATGCGCCCGGGGCTGACGACAGCCGGTATCATATCGTCTCACCCGCTGGAGTATGCGCTTACCCGTGTGCAGATCGAATACGGCAGCATCACTGAGTATGTAAAGAAGACACTCTATGTAAGCAATGAAGATATCCGCCGGTTGAAAAAGCTGTTTCTTGCGTGATACATAGTTCTATATTTCTGTCGAAATATAGAAAATGCACAATGCACAATTCACAATGCACAATTATGGAGCGCGCTCTGCGCGCATATCTGAATCGTGACGAGATCACTTGATTTTGTCTGCGGATAGATACTGATTCAGTATAAACAGAGCAAAACGATCAGATCAAAAAAACGAGCGTTCTTTGTCCGAACCGGACAGAGCGCTCGCTTTGTTGTTTGCCGGGATTTTATTTGCTGCCGCGTGCTGATTTGTTCTCGTATTTGCCCTTTACGGAAAGTCCGATCGTTCCGTCTGCGATAAGCGCGGTAACGTAGCCTGTAAAGCTGAAATCGAATCCGACATTCAGCATGTTTATTAAAGCAAGGATCAGTGACGCTATATCCAATCCGAATATGACATAGAAAAGGATCCAGGTCTTTTTGCTGCCGAGATCCTTCCGGAATACAAGGATCAGAAGATCGGCGGCTTTTATTGCATAGAGAATGCAGATGACGATCATTAACGGAGTGACAGTATAGAAAACAAGATTTATGATAATTGACAGGACACATACGCCTACATGCAGGAACATAAAGGCTTTATAAAAGACTGCGGCTTGCTTGCTGTAGTCTTTTATGATATATACCGCGCCCATAATGAGCATTGACAGTATCACTGCCATAAGAACGATGTTTGTGATATTCGAGAGCAGAGCAAATGATGTTTCGGAGCTTACAGCGCCGATAATGAAGTTTACAGCGCCGCCTATGGTGCCGAACATCATAATAAACATTACGATAAGATGAAATTTCGTTACAGGATTGTTTTTTTGCATGATAATTATAACTTCTTTCTTAATAGATTTTTATACGCATTGATCTGTGCTTTTATCATCGGTCATTCCGGAAAGTATCTGCGCGACTTCAAGGGGGTGGAGTATGTACGGGGTGATCGTTGAATAGATTATCGCTTCTTCAAGTAAATTCATAGTTTCACTTCAAACGGAAGTATGCCGTAAAAACAGTTTTCAGCCTGCCCGGTTTCCCGGACAGGCTGTAAGATCAGTCGTGATCTTTGATGTGATGACAGAGATCGAATGCAAACCCGGAGGGTGATCTCATCATTGCCGATTTGGACGACTTCATTTCAACGATTTTTCCGCTCGGATTAACAAAGCCTCTGTCTGTGAGGAACTTGTAAGCCTCATCAAAATCGTCAACGTTCATTCTGATGATAGTGAGATCCTGCTTGATATTGGGGGCGTTGGAGATATCGATCTTAAAGCCGTTGGGATCCTTCATTGTAACGTTTGTGATGTCCCGGCCGTCAACATTGCTGTTGGTATGCTGTCTTTCAAAGCCGAGAGCCTCAAAAAGTCTGATCGTCTCTTCACCGTTGTTAGTGACAATAAGCGGGTTGAATGATGTGAATTTCAATGTAAATACCTCCTGTGTCAGTTGTGGTCTTTGATATGCTCAACAAGATTTATAACAAATCCTGAAGGTGCCAGCAGTATGGCGGATTTTGAACTTGGCGTATAAACCCGTTCATCGCCGTAAAAATTCTTGAATCCCCGTGAGATAAGCAGGTCATAGGTCTCTTCAAACTCTCTTACGTTAATGCGGATAGCCTGGATATCATGGGGAAGCTCCATTTCCGGCTGAGAAATGTCAAGATGAAACCCTTCGGCATTCTTCATGACAACATCGACAACATTTTTGTCGCCTATATCCTTTTTGGTGTGCCGTTTCTCGAATCCAAGCTCTTCAAACAGCCTGATTATCGGTTCTGCATCTTTTGTGATGATCTGTGGATTAAATGCTGTGATCTGCATAATAACATCTCCTATTCCGTTTTCAATGCTTTAACGCCTTGATTTGTATCTATTATACCATATTCCGAAAGAAAAATCAATAGAATTTGGTAAAAAAAACAATATTATTTGAAAAGTTACACAGGACTTATAAGTTTTATGCTATGAAATTGCGGATATAGATGTATCTTGGATCGTGAACACCGGGAGATGCTGCCGATATTTGTCGGAAAAGACATCAGAACCTAAATCTTTCAACATAACCCGGAAAAAATATGAAAGGCTACAAAATTCCCGGCTTGACGAAAATAATTCTTGATTATGGGCTTTTACAGTAGTATAATATGTAACGCATCAAAAAGGAGATAAAAGAAATGGAAACTACTGTGAATAAACCAACAGAGGAAAAGCTTAAACCGAAACTTTTTTCCGTTATCAGGAATTATTCAAAGCAACAGCTCATCAAGGATATCACTGCGGGTATAATCGTTGCGATAATCGCCCTTCCGCTTTCTATCGCACTTGCGCTCGCTTCCGGAGTGAACCCGGAGCAGGGTCTTTATACTGCGATGATCGCCGGATTTATAGTTGCGTTCCTTGGCGGAAGCCGTGTTCAGATCGCAGGACCTACTGCCGCATTCGCCACTATCGTTGCGGGTATAGTCGCGCGGCAGGGAATGAACGGGCTGATAATATCCACCGTAATGGCAGGACTTATCATGGTGGTTATGGGGTTCTGCAGATTCGGAAATCTGATAAAATACATTCCCGGAACTATTACGGCAGGCTTCACATTCGGCATTGCCGTAACGATCGCTATTGGTCAGCTCAAAGATTTTATGGGGCTTACATTCACCAATTCCCCCATAGAAACGATAGATAAGCTTAAAGAAGTCGTAAGCTGTATCGGTACATTCAACTGGCAGGCGTTCCTTATAGGGCTGCTCTCTCTTGCGATCCTTATATTCTGGCCTAAAAAGCTTGACAAGATCCCTGCGTCGCTTATCGCAGTTGTGGTCTGTTCGGCGGTCGTGGCGCTTACGGGTATCAATGTGAACACGATCGGCGATCTTTATACGATCTCTTCCGATCTTCCTTCCCTCACTATCCCGGAGGTCACCTTCGACAGCGTCCGCGAGCTTATACCCGACGCGTTTACCATAGCTATACTTGCATCGGTGGAATCACTGCTTTCCTGTGTTGTATCTGACGGTATGATAGGCTCGAAGCATCGCCCGAATATGGAGCTTATAGCACAGGGCTGTGCGAATATCGGTTCGGCTCTTTTCGGCGGAATACCGGCTACCGGCGCGATAGCGCGTACAGCCGCAAATGTCCGCAACGGCGGGCGCACACCTGTTGCGGGAATGGTTCATTCCGTCGTCGTACTTATCATCATAATAGCGCTTATGCCGTATGCGTCGCTGATACCGATGCCGACAATGGCGGCGATACTTTTTGTTGTGGCATACAATATGTGCGGCTGGCGCAATATCAGAAACCTGTTCAAGACTGCTCCCAAAAGCGACATCTTCGTGCTTGTCGTGACCGTGGTACTGACAGTTGTATTCGATCTTGTCGTTGCAATAGGCGTAGGTATGGTGCTTGCCGCGATACTCTTCATGAAGCGTATGGCAGATGTTACGGAAGCACACGCGTGGGTTGATGTTGATGATGAGGAAACGGACGAGGACAATATCCTGAGGAAGAAGATACCTGCTCATACACGCGTTTATGAGATCAACGGCCCTATGTTCTTTGCGGCTTCGGAACGTTTTAAGTATATGCTTGACGATACGGACATAAGTGTGCTGATAATCAGAATGAGAAATGTTCCCGCTATCGACGCTTCGGGAGTTGAAGCGCTCTCCAGTATAGTAAAGCGCTGTGAGCGCGAGGGCGTGAAAGTGGTATTTTCCCATGTAAACGAACAGCCTATGCATATAATGCAGAAAGCGGGACTGTATGCAGAAGTCGGAGAAGAGAATTTCTGTTCCCACATAGATACCGCGCTGATAAGAGCGGACGAGCTTGCAAAAGCCTGAATGCGCCGGTATTGCTTTTGATAATAAGAAGGGGAGAAGCTTTTCAGAAAGTTTCTCCCCTTATCTGTTATTTGATCGCTTCGAGGTATAGATCAAAGTAATCGGCTTTGTCAACATCGTTTACCAATGTAACATTGTAGTCAAAATCGTTCTTTGCCGCATCGTAGGTAAATCCTTTTTTGTAAAAGATCACCTGTGCATAGGTTTCGCCTTCGTCGGTGATGCAGCTGCCGTGGCATTGTATAGTTTTATTGACAAAATCCGGATACAGCACACACATCATAGCAAGCGTGTCGCAGTTCATTACCGAGTCGTCAAAACCGTTTGATTTGTAAAAATCACGGATCTTCGAGAATGAAGCAGTAACGAATTCTCCTATGCTGTTCGTGCTTTTCAGCTTTTCAAACTGGCTGTCTGTCCACTTTGCCTCATCATTGCACATATCGAGACCGATAATTGTGATGTTTATTCCGGAATCGAGCATGATCTTGTATGCGTCCGGGTCTGCATAAGTATTGAATTCCGCAACAGGGGAAGCGTTCCCGTGACCGAATCCGGCAGTTCCCATTGACCAGATCATCTTCACTTTCTGCATCGTTTCGGGTTCGCGTTCAATTGCTTTTGCTATATTGGTTGCCGGGCCGAGTGCGATTATTTCCACCTCATTCGGGTACTTCTTTACGGTTTCGAGAATGAAATCTATCGCATCGGTTTCTTCCGCTTTCCCGGTTGTATTTACAATACCCGCATCGCCCATGCCGTCCGAGCCGAACACGCTGAATGCTTCGATCTTTTTACCCTTGTATCTTTCGGACGAACCGTTGTAAACGGGAGCATCCGAGCCGGCAGTTTCCAGTGCCGCCAGAGCGTTTCTGGTGCTTTGCTCAAGATCAACATTCCCGACAAGCGTTGTAACGCCGAGTATGTCAAGCTTTCCGCTTTTTACGGCAAGGATCAGCGCAGAAGCGTCATCGGCGCCGGTGTCCGTATCAATGATGACCTTTCTCAGATCACCGCCCGTTTGTTCTGTGTCAGCAGACGGGGTGGTGCTGCAGGCGGTGAGAACAGCGGAAAGTATAATGAAAAGTGCTGCAGCAATTAATACAATGTGTTTTCTGTCCATTTTTTAATTGCTCCTTGATCAGTATAAAATCAGTTGATTGCAGTGATGAATTCAGAGAGATGAGTAAATACATTCATATTATATCACCTCATTTGGTATAAGTCAATATCATTACCCGTGAATGCCGGTAATGCCCGGTTTATTCAGTAATGCACTGGTCGGCTGTTTGTGAAGATATTTGACAAACGGGCTGCAATATATTATAATTGTAATAGGAGTAAGTCGATATCAGGAGCGCAGTTCCGCATTGATGACGATACGGAAGTGTGTACAAAGCAGATCTGAACAGATCCTGTATTAAAATATATCTGCAATTTTGCATTAAGAACAAACGAAAGGATATGCTATGAAAACAGCAGTGATAACAGGAAGTACGAGAGGTCTCGGATTTGAGATGGCAAAGGAATTTTGCAGATGCGGCTGGAACGTTATGCTGAACGGCGTGAGCGAAGAAAGGCTTGAAGCTGCGGTAAAGGCTCTGGAGGATATAGAAGGCGGCGGCAGTGCTGCAGGCTTTCGCGCAGATGTCACATCTGCGGAGCAGCTTCGTGAGCTTGCCGATCTTGCCAGAGAGAAGTTCGGCACGGTCGATATATGGATAAACAACGCAGGCGTGAATCAGCCGTTGAAAGCTGTATGGGAGCTTACCGAACACGAGATAGATACCCTTCTGGATATAGATCTCCGCGGTGCCGTTATGGGAAGCAGGATCGCGGTACAGCTTATGGAAGATCAGCCGCTCGGAGGAGCGATATACAATCTTGAGGGCTACGGCAGCAATGATGCCATGATGCTTGGGTTCAATATGTACGGTACAAGCAAGAGAGCGGTCACGCACTTTACTGTCGCGCTCGCAAAAGAGCTTGAAGAACGGGGCAGCAGGGTCATAGTCGGAAGGCTCTCTCCGGGAATAATGGTGACAGATTTTCTTACCAATGCTTCAGGAACCGGGCAGAAGATAGAACTTCCCGAAAAAACAAAGCGTTTCTACAACATAGTCGCAGAAACACCGGATATAGTCGCACGCTTTTTTGTAGAGAAAATGCTGGCGAACCAAAAAAACAACGTGCATATATGCCGGCTTACTAACGGAAGGCTCCTGTCACACTTTGTTACTGCCATGTTCAGCAAGCGTGACTATTTTGCACAAACAGACCGGAAATAATGCTTCATTCGGCTTCCGCTGTGTAATACGGCTTTCATAACACATAAAGCGGAAAATGCAGCCGAAATTGCGGTGCTGATACAGAAGTTTCCGCCATTGTTTTATTGACAGCGCAGAGATGCTGTGTTATAATCGTGAATGAGACCGATCGTGATTAAGGAGGAAAAGATATGGACATTGATATCCTTTTGATACTGCAGGAATTCAGAAACGGAGCCGGCGCTTGTCTGACGGATTTTATGACAAAGATGAGCTTTATCGGTGAAATGAATACGGTGCTTATCATAATTGCACTGATCTACTGGTGCGCCGACAAGAACTTCGGCAGATACCTTCTGATGGGCTGGAGCGGGAACAGAGTGGTCAATGGACTGCTGAAGGTGACAGCCTGCGTATATCGTCCCTGGATCAGAGATGCTCGTATCGTGCCTGACAGCGATGCTTTGGCGGCTGCAACCGGATATTCCTTCCCGAGCGGACATAGTATGAATGCCGCGGCGCTGTACGGCGGCGGTGCGATACGCAGGGAGCTTTCCAAATGGCTTCGTATCACACTTGGCGCTATTGTTGTACTCATCGCGTTCAGCCGTAATTTCCTGGGTGTGCATACACCGCAGGATATCCTGGTAGGCGCAGGTGCAGGTCTGCTTGTGATGTGGCTGACCGGCAAGCTTATCGCATGGGTGGATAAGAATCCCGGAAAGGACATAATGGTGGCATGCATCGGAATCGCCGCCGCTGTTGCGGTTGCGGTATTTGCTGCGGTAAAGTCCTATCCGATGGACTATAACGAAGCGGGTGAACTGCTGGTGGACGGCACGAAAATGGCAAACGATACTTACAAAGGCGTTGGCTGGTGCGTTGGCTTTCTGATAGGCTGGATACTTGAAAAGCGGTTTGTTAAATTCTCTACCGACATACCTATGGTGACGAGGATAACAAGACTCACAACCGGGCTCTTAAGCTATTATGCGATCAGTCTTATCCTTATACCTCTGATAAAGAGCTGGATCCCAGGTGTGGGCGCTACTATCACTTCCTGCTTTATCCAGATGTTTTATGTGACGTTCCTTTTCCCCTTGTGTATAAAATATTTTGAACGTATTCCGGCATTACCGGAGAAAAAGTCCTGATTAAGCTTTTTATCCGCTGCTCTAAAAGGAGTGTATTCAAATCTTAATGTACAAGAAAACTGATGCTAAAATGTTCCAGGTCTCTACATTGCAGGCACTGGCACTGGGATATTCCAAAACAGTCGTAGAAGTCGGCGAGCTTATGCGCCACGGCGATATCGGTCTCGGAACATTTGAGAATGTAAACGGGGAAATGATCGTAATTGACGGTCATTGTTACAGAGCCGATGAAAACGGAGATGTAAGCGAAGCTGACAGCAAAACCGGTGTTCCTTTCTCGTCTGTGACTTTCTTTAGTGCGGACAGCTGCTTTGAGATCGACGGCGCGGGCGATATAGCGAAACTCAAAGAATGGCTCGATCTTCGTATTGAGGAAGATTTCGGGCTGAACAGTATGTATATGGTTCGCATAGACGGAAGCTTCAGAAGGATATGCGCACGGAGCGAATCGGGTTTCAGAGCGCACCATGTTACGCTTAAGGACGCGTTGAGTGAGACACAGAGAGCTTTTTACTTTGATAATATAAACGGAACATTGGTATGCGTATATTACCCCGACTATATGGACGGCATAAATGCTTCCGGCTGGCATCTGCATTTCATTTCGGAGGACAGGAAACTGGGCGGTCATGTCTTTGACCTGTCGATGAAAAAGGGAACAGCTTTCTTTGACAAGCTTACTGATATACGGATCGCTCTGCCGCACGATCCCGCCTTTGATACATACTCTCTGAAGAGCGCGTCGAAAGATGAGATAAAGAGCGTCGAGCAGGGGAAATGATCCCACATTCACAATGCTCATACAGTGCTCCGGATCATTAACTGATATATTCCGGTAATGGATATCTGAGGAGGGGAATAGCTATGAAAAGAAAAATGTCTGCTGCTGCAATGATCGTTGCGCTTGCTGCACTTTTATCGGCATGCAGAACGGATACAGGCAATTTACAGACGGATAATGCCGGGAAAATGCCGGAAGTGTCACAGACGGAAGAAACGGAAAAGGGCGAGTACAGGGAAGGCTTTTCTATACAGGAGATCTCCGACGATCTGTTCAGCAGAATGAAAGTCGGAAATACATATAAAGCGGACTGTATCGTTCCGCGGGAAGATCTTCGTTATCTGCTGGTTTTGCATAAGGATAAGGACGGAAATACTCATCAGGGAGAAATGGTGGTTCACAAGCTGATCGCAGAAGATGTCCTGGAGATCTTTGAAAAGCTGTATGATGCTGACTATCCCATAGAGAGAATGGTGCTTCCCGACAATTATATGGCAGATGACGAAATTATGATGCGGGATAATAACTCTTCCTGCTTTAATTTCCGTTTCATTTCCCATACGAACAGAATATCAAAACACGGGCTGGGAATGGCAGTAGATATCAATACGCTGTACAATCCTTACCATAAGATCGTGACAAATGATGACGGTACTAAGGAAGAAGTGATCGAACCTGCAACAGGAAAAGATTACCTGGATCGGGAACAAAACTTCGATTACAAGATCGAAAAAGGTGATCTGTGTTATAATCTCTTTATTGAAAAAGGTTTTGAGTGGGGCGGAAACTGGACGGATCGGAAAGATTTCCAGCATTTTGAACTGCCTACCGATGTAACGGAGAAGTATTCCCAGATGTATGCCGGGTAATAGAATGCTGAACTGTCAAGTTGAGCTAAAGACTATTCTGCCAAAATTAAATTAAGTTGATTGTAATGCGGATTAACGTTATTCATCTTTATTTTAATTGAATGATTTCGGCAAAATAAGGTATATTTCATTAAAAACAATGTCCAAACAATGTCCAAGCACCATTTTCAGCACAAAGTAAAAACCTCTTGAATGGCTTAACAAAGCCGTTCAAGAGGTCCGTAGATTGGTTGCGGAGATAGGACTTGAATGTTCAAGATGGCTTTTTGCCAAATGTTGCAAATTCCCGCAAAGGCATATATAATGCGGAATTCCCGCTTCGGATCACAAATATCTTGTAGCGATTTATCGTCACTTTTTGTAAAATTAATGTCCAAACAATGTCCAAGCCGTAGCACATATCTGTTTATAATCTAAACATTTTATGGAGAATTAACAGATGAATGACATACTGAATAAACTATACCATTCATTGCCGAAATAACATTTAAACGAAAAGCGGCACAAACGCCGCTGTTAAGCCAAATGTCAAATCCCCCTGCAATAACAATAATAAGATTTGCACATTAGGAGGAAAACGCAATGAAATCTATACTGGAAAAACTGTACTACGGAGAAATCAGTCCCTGCTCACAACCTACGCCTACTACAGAGAGGTACATTAAAGCCAAAGACGAGGTTGAGCAGCTCAGTACGGAGATAATCGCGAAATACCCCGACTGCAAGGAACTTCTCGAACAGTATGCGGACATGATACATATTACGGCAGCCTGCGAGGGATTACAGGACTTTGAGCGCGGCTTCCGGCTTGGAGCTGCAATAATGCTTGCCATAACTGAAACCGAATAAACACTATCCGCTGTCCTCCGGGGCAGCGGATTTTCTGTCGGAACCTCTTGCAATTCCCGCCCCAATATGCTATAATACTATTGAAGCCGTGGCGCTGCGGCGCAGGTAAGGCAAGGTGGATATCGTCTCTCCGGAAGGCTCTTTATATCGCCGCATCGTGCGGCGTTTTGGAACCTTCTGTATGGCATCGTGCCATAGGAGCAGTTTTCCCGTTCTTTAGGACGGAGACTGTGCAAGGGGGCGATAAGTGTGAGTTTCTTATCCGTACTGATCGAGCTTATTGGCGAGACGGCACATATGATAATGCTCAATGCTTCGCACATCGGGGCATTGTTATTTCAGATTCACGCGTGGTTTCGTACTAAGCGTAGAAAAAAGGAAATAACCACCATGCTTTCGAGGGGCTGGTGGTTATCCTATAACTATTTAGCTGCTCCGAGAGCTGTACATTTTCTTACGAAAAGTACACATTTTGCTCTGTTGCTAAAGCAATTATACCACAGTTTCCCGCCGTTTGTCAAGCGGCTTTTTCTTTTTATCGCCGCGTCGTGCGCCGTTTTGGAAAAAGCCTTTTTGCTTCCTGCAAAAACAGGGCGGTTATTTTTTGAAACCCCTTTACAACCGCACCAAAATATGCTATAATATATTATATATAACAGCGCAATCTGAAAATTGTGTGAAATTTCACGGAAAGGGCTTGACAAAATGGCTATGTTGCGCTACGCTCAAAGCAAGCAAGCAAGCAAGCAAGCAAGCAAGCAAGCAAGCAAGCAAGCAAGCAGAGGTAACTCTGCCTTTTGTCGTACCCAAAATTCAATACAGGCTATAACGCTCGTGACCGCAGTATAACTGCGGCTGCGGGCGTTTTTGTATTAAATTAAAAAAAGAAAAACTCAAATGCACACAGCAGAAAACGGTAACGTTTTTTCATTTTTTTCATCAATCGGTCGTTAAAGCATTCCTTGACCGTTCAGAATAAGCAGGGTATGCTTTTTTGTGTTTTTTACGGAGGTTAATCACTATGGACAAAGCATTGCAGACTATCCTTGGATTTCTGAAGAACTACGCTCAGTTCGATGACACGGCATCCGCTGACAGCCAGCTCATAGCCGATCTCGGCTTCAACTCTCTCATGCTGCTCGATATGATAAACGACGCGGAAGATGAATTCGGCATAAGCATCTCCGACGACGAGCTTACCGGCATAGTAACGGTCGGAGACGTTGTTGAGCTTCTGAAAAAAAAGAATGTGGATTTTTCATAGAAAGGTGTAAGATATGGAAGAGATCAGAAAAATATACTCGGCCGAAAGAGAACTGCCCCCCGAAGGTAGCTACTGCACGGATTACAGAGGGCTTCTGAACAAAAGGATAAGCGAAGCGCCCGATGTACCGCTTTTCATCAGCAGAGATCATTCCGCCGGCACAGAGCTAAAAGTCATGCCGGAGGAGTTTCTGCGTCAGGTGAACTGTTTTTCCGCTTGGCTCGCAGAGCAGGGATATTCAAGAGATCATATTGCTGTCCTCGGAGACAATTCCTACCAGTGGATACTTACAATGTTTTCCGTTATATGCAGCAACAATGTTCTTGTGCCGCTTGACAAGGGACTTGAATATGCAACTCTTGAGGTCCTTACAGGAAGGAGCCACAGCAAGGCGCTGTTCTATTCTGCGGCTTATGAGGAGAAGGCACTGAAACTTGCGGAGAAGCACGGGCTGAAGCTTTACAAGCTTGAAGAGACGGCTTTGTATGTTGAAACAGGAGAAAAGTTCGGTGATGTCAAGCCCATAGAGACAGATGCCGATGCGATCGCCATACTTATGTACACCTCCGGCACCACCGGCATAAGCAAGGGCGTCATGCTTTCTCAGAGAAACACGATAGCCAATGCCGGATTTGCAAGTATGCAGACAGATCTTTCCGGAGACTCGGTATATCTTCTTCCCCTCAATCACATTTACGGACTCGGCTCTGCCATGCTGATAAGCATATCGTGCGGCAATACGGTCACTGTCAATACAAATCTCCGCTATATGCTGAAGGATCTTCAGGCGTCAAAGCCGGAGATACTGTTCATCGTTCCTCTCTTTCTTGAAATGCTCAGTGCGAACATATGGAAAGGGCTCAGGGCTAAGGGTCTTGAAGAAAAAGTGAAGGCCGCGATAGAAGCAAACAGGAAGAAAGGTAACGTTTCAAACGAGGAAAAGCGCGGGATGTTCAAGGATATCCTTGCGGCTTTCGGCGGAAGGCTCACAAGGATAGTGTCGGGCGGCGCTCCGCTCAACGTCAAGCTTTACGATACATTCAAGGACTTCGGCATAGAGGTGCTAAACGGCTACGGCATAACCGAGTGTTCACCGGTCATCGCCGTGAATGCCCTCGAGCTGAACAAGCCCGCGTCCGTAGGCAAGATGATGCCCGGCTGCCGTATAAAGATAGACTCTCCTGACAGCGACGGAAACGGCGAGATATGCGTTAAGGCGCCGTTTGTTATGCTCGGTTATTTTGAAGCCGAGGAAGAGAACCGCAAGGCTCTTATAGACGGCTGGTTCCATACCGGCGACAAAGGTTATCTCGACGAGGACGGATATGTATACGTGTGCGGAAGGCTCAAAAATCTCATAATCCTTTCCAACGGAGAAAACGTTTCTCCCGAAGAGATAGAAAATATGCTGTATGACGATCCGGCGATAGCCGAGGTCGTTGTTTACGAGAAGAACGGCGGTATAGCCGCTCAGATATTCATAAACGAGGAATACGCGGCGGCTTCCGGCAAAGCGGAGGGAGAAAAGCATATCCGTGACTTCATCTCAGGACTTAACCGCGAGCTTGCAGTCTATAAGCGCATAAATACGGTGGAGTTCCGTGATACGCCGTTTGAGAGAACTTCATCAAAGAAGATAAAGAGAAATATCGGATAAAATACAGAAAGAGGTTATTGGCATGAAAAGCTACCCTATTACACAATCCCAGATCGGTGTATTTCTGGAATGTGAGAAATACCCGGATTCAACGCAGTACAACCTTCCCTGCTTTTTTGTGCTGCCGTACGATGTTGATCTTGACAGGTTCGTTGAGGCATGGAAGAAGCTCATAGCTTCAAAAGCTGTTATGCGTAGCCGTTTCGGTTATAATGGAGACGGTATGCCCGTCATGCAGGCGTATGATGACATGCCTGTGGAGATACCGAGGAGAAAATGTACTTCTGCAGAAGCAGAAGCTTACCTGTGCGAAGGCTTTGTACGTCCTTTTGATGTCATGGGCGGAGAACCTCTTTTCCGTATCGAGATCCTTGAGACCGAAAAGGGCGCATATATTGCCATGGACTTCCATCACCTGATCATGGACGGTTTCAGCTATTCAAGGATCGCCGGAAAGGAACTGAACGCATTTTACGGCGGAGCCGAAAAGCCTGTAGAGGAGCTTTTCTTTGAAATAGCCGAAAATGAGAAGCAGACCTTTGAAACAGATACGTTCAAAGAAGCAAAGGATTATTTTATAGACAGATTCCGCGGTGCGGAGTTCGTTTCACTTTCCAAGACCGGCTCCGGTATAGTCGGGAAGATGATATGCGAATCATCGTACATTAATAAGGAACTGTGCGACAATTGGTGCAAGGAACACCGGGTCGAACCGAGCATGCTTTTCCAGGCGGCGTTCGCCCATGCGCTGGGAGTGCTTTCGCGCAATGACAGTGTCGCATACTGCACGGCATATCACGGCAGGACAGACCGAAAAAAGATGAAGGCTACCGGTATGTTTATCGACAACATTCCGATCCTTTCGGACGTTTCGGGCGATGTGAAGGTGAGCGAGCTTATAAGCGCAGTCACTGAGGAGACGGCAAAAGCGCTGTCGTATTCGGTATATACTCTTACCCAGTTCAACAGCGATACCGGGCTTTCTCCGAAAGTATCTTTCAACTTCCGTCCGTTCAAGACGGTCATGTCTGTCGGCGATTATAAGATATCCGGCGCCGAGCTTATACGCGCGGATATCCATTCGGACATGAATATACATATCGAGCTTGAGGGGGACGATTACGTTATCTTTGCTGATTCAAGCTCTGCCGTTAATCCGCCCGAAACGCTTTTATCAACGGTAAATGCGATCCGCGCGGCTGTTATAAATATGATGGAGGGCTTTGATAAGCCGCTGAAGGATATTCCTCTTGTGACTGCGGAAGAGGTGGCTGAGATAGCGGCACTATCCAAGGGAGAGGATATTTCTTATGACAAGTCGGAAACGTGGCTTGACCTGTTTGACAGAATGGTCTCGGAAAACCCGGATATCACTGCGGCTGTCGATGAAAAGGGCAGCTATACATATAAAGAACTTGACTCAAAAGGCGATTCCGTTGCAGCATATCTTGCGGCATGCGGTGTCGGCAAAAATGATTTTGTCATAATAAAAACGGGACGCTGCAAGGAATATCTGGCGGCGGTCATTGGTGTGCATAAAGCCGGTGCGGCTTTCGTTCCGGTAGATCCCGACTATCCCGAGGACAGAATAAGCTACATCACAAGCGATTCGGGCGCTTCGGTAACACTTGACGAGGAAACTGTAAAGAAAGCTGTTTCCGAATACCCCGATGCCGGACACACGAACCTCACATCTCCCGGAAATTATGCCTATATGATATATACCTCCGGTTCAACGGGAAAACCCAAGGGTGTTATCCAGCCCCAGCGCTCACTGAGAGCGTTTGTTGAATGGAGAAACAGGAACATACTCCGTATAAAGCCCGGCGATCAGTTCGGTCAGTATCCGAGCTTTGCTTTCGACGCTTCGCTTGACGATACCGTATGCCCTCTTGCAGGCGGCGGAACCGTTCATATCCTTTCCGACGAGCTTCGCAGGGATATGGAGGGAATGTATGACTATTTCAAGAATAACAATATAAAGGGTCTTACCATACCTACGCAGATGGGTATGGCTATGCTCAACAGATATGACGATCTCCCCCTCGAATTCCTGATGATGGGCGGTGAAAAGCTGCTGCCGTTCAGAAAGACGGGTATAAGGGTCGTGAACGGCTACGGACCTACCGAGTTTACGGTTTGCTCGTCATATCATATAGTGGATCAGGACAAGGATACGGATATCCCGATAGGAAGACCCGTTCCCAATACATGGTCACTTATTGTTGACAGACATGGAAATCTGCTGCCGAAGTACGCAGAGGGTGAGATATGCCTTGCGGGACCGCAGACAGCGGTGGGCTATCATAAGCTGCCCGAACTATCCGCGTCACGGTTTGCGCCGCTCAACACTTTCGGTGAAGTGCTTCCCGATGGTGCAGTTATGTATCACACGGGTGACCTTGCTTCTTACAACAATGAGAATGAGCTTGTATATGCAGGACGAATAGATTTCCAGGTAAAACTCCGCGGTTTCAGAATAGAGCTCGGAGAGATCGAGACAAGAGCCGCCGCGTACAGCGGTATCGGCGCGGTATGCGCTCAGGTGCGCAGTGACAGGCTTTGCCTTTACTATACCGAAAAAGAGCCGATCGACAAGGAAAAGCTTAAAGCATTCCTTTCGGAAACACTGACGGAATATATGGTGCCGACGGCTTATATCAGACTTGAAGTGATGCCGCTCACACCTAACGGAAAGACCGATCTCAAGGCGCTTCCCGAACCGGAAATAATAGCCGAAAACATAGTTGCTCCCGAAAACGAGATGCAGGAGCGGCTTATTAAGGTCACCTCCGAATTTATCAGAACGGATAAGTTCGGGGTTGAAAATGACCTTGTATCACTCGGTCTGAACTCTCTGTCCGCGATAAAACTTTGCGCTGCTCTGAAAGAAAAATTCGGCGTGCAGATAAAAGCGGTCGATGTCCTGAAACAGCCTACGATAAGAGCCGTAGAAGCGCTTATAAATGCCGGCGGGAACGTGTCGGACGGCATAAAAGCCTATGAGAAGCGTGACTTCTATCCTCTTTCGGAAAACCAGCGCGGCGTTTATATCGACTGGGAGATGAACCGGGACACTACCCAGTACAATATTCCCGGAGTTTTCAAATATCCGGCTGATATGGATACCGACAGGCTTGCGGCTGCGATCTCCGAAGCTGCCGACGCTCACAGCTACATAAAGACAAGGCTTGCCGTTCACGATGATGTGGTGATGCAGCAGCCCCACGAGGACGAAAAGGCGGAAGTAACCGTTAAAGCGCTTGATGCGGAACCCGATTCCGCGTTCTTCCGCAGCAGGATAAAGCCTTTCGATCTGTTCAATGACCGTCTTTACACGTTTGAGCTGTATAAGACGGACAAGGCGGTGTATTTCTTCTGGGATATACACCATATCGTATTTGACGGTATCTCTATCGCAGTTTTCATGAATGACGTAATGAAGGCATACAGGGGAGAGAAGCCCGAATCCGAAAAGCTGACCGCGTTTGACTTCGCTCTTTATGAGAAGGAGCTTGCCGGAAGCGGTGCATTCGCAAAGGCTGAGGAAAGATATGATGTTCTTCTTTCTGAAGCAAACGCTCTGATCTATCCCGATTCCTCAAAGAGTGACGGCACAGGCGCTTCAAGAGTCATCGGCAGGATCTCCGGCGAAGGACTCAAGGCATACTGCTCTTCAAACAGAGTCACCCCCAACAGCTTCATGCAGGCGGCATTTGCCGAGACCATGCACAGACTTACCAGAGAACAGAATTTTGTGTTCCTTACTGTCAATCACGGACGTTCCGCTTCTGCGGAGTTTGAAAATTCGGTTGGTATGTTCGTAAAGACGATACCGCTTGTTGTAAATACAACAGCCGGCGATCACGGGAATATGACCGTTTCCGACTTCATACGGGATATCCATGCCCAGCTCAGTGAGACGTACGGAATGGACTATTATCCCTACACAAGCATCGTTGACAGATATAAGCTCCGTCCGGAAGTTATGTTCGTTTACCAGGGCGGCATGGAAGAGCACATAGGCGATCAGACCGTTGATCTTTCTCTTGACGCCGTAAAGTTCCCTGTTGATGTCACGGTATATCCCGACAGCGGAAGCACCGATATGCTTGCGACAGTAGAGTACGACGGAAGCAGGTACAGCAGACACGATATGCAGATACTGCTGGACACATTTGCCGTTGTTGCGCAGAATATGCTCACGGCGGAGAATATAAAGGATGTAAAGCTGCTTGATCCGGATATCGAAGCCGATATGATAAACGGTATGTGCAAGGGCGACGTGCTTGAATTCGACAGGAGCAAGACATGGCTCTCAATGTTCGCGGAAAATGTGAAGAGAGATCCGGACAGACTTGCCGTACTCGATATAAAGGGCTCTATGACCTATGCGGAGCTTGACAGGCTCTCCGACTCTGTGGCGCATTACCTTGTAAGAAACAATATCGTTCCCGATGACTTTGTTATAATAAAAATGGACAGAGTGAAGGAGTTTGCCGCAGCCGTTATCGGCGTGCATAAGGCAGGGGCATGCTATGTTCCGATAGACCCGCTCTATCCCGCGGACAGAATACGCTATATGCAGGAGGATTCCGAAGCGAAAGTCGTCCTGACCGAACAGTCGGTTGCGGATGCCGCCGGGCTTTATCCGGATCCGGAGCCGATCGATCTCGCAAAGCCCGAAAACAACGCGTATATGATCTATACGTCCGGTTCGACAGGCAAGCCGAAGGGCGCTATGATACCTCACTCCGCGCTTATGAACTATGTACAGTTCTATATCCGCCGTTTCGGTGTGCTTGCGTCTGACCGTATAAGCCACCACATCACATGGTCTTTCGACTCGCATATCCGTGACTTCTATCCTGCGTTCGCGGCAGGTGCGGGACTTTATATCATGCCCGAATCCATAAGAAAAGACCCCGACGAGATATATAAGTTCCTCGAAAAATACGACATTACGGGAAGCGCCTATGCTACGGCAATGGGTCAGTTTATGCTTGCCAATTATGATATAAAGCAAAGATTCGTTTCTGTGGGCGGTGAGGCGCTCAGAGGCTTAAAGGGCGGCAAATGCAAGGTATTCAACGTTTGCGGCGCTACCGAAGTTACCGACGTTGTTGTTGACTATCTGCTTGAGGAGGGTGTTTACTACGCGGATACGCCGATAGGAAAGCCTCTTGCCAACTGCTATGCGTTCATTGTTGACAAATACGGCAATCTTGCTCCCCAGAACGTCGCGGGGGAGATCTGCTATGCGGGTCTTAATGTCGGAAACGGATACTGGCATCTTCCCGAAAAGACCAAAGATGTATTCGTTGACTGCCCGTTTGTGAAAGGGCTAACTATGTACCGCACCGGCGACCTTGGAAGATATAACGAGAACGGAGATGTTGAGTATCTCGGACGTCTCGATTTCCAGGTAAAGCTCCGCGGATTCCGTATAGAGCTGGGCGAGATAGAAAGTAATGCGATACATTACGAGTCGATGCAGCAGGTAGCCGCAAATGTCGTAAAAGATCAGCTCTGCCTGTATTATGTGGCGGAAACGCAGATAGACAAGGATAAGCTGCGTGAATTCCTTGCGGCTTCCCTTACCGAGTATATGGTGCCGACTGTATATATGCAGCTCGACTCTATGCCTATGACCCCGAGCGGAAAGATAAACCGCAAGGCACTGCCGGAGCCGGTATTTGACAGCAGCACCGATTATGTTGCGCCGGAAACGGAAAACGAGAAGATCGTTGCGGAGTGCATGAAGAAAGTCCTCGGCACAGAGAATATGCCGGGAGCTCTTGACAACTTCTTCACGCTGGGCGGAGACTCGATCAAGGCTATTCGTCTTGTAAGCGCGCTCAGACAGGCAGGTGCGGAAGTAAAAGTTCCGGATATCATGAAGGAAAAGACTGTCCGCGCAATTGCTGCCCGCGTGGTTACGGCCGGCGGCGCAGGAATAAGCCAGGAGCCTTTCAGCGGCAGAACGGAAGTTGTACGCTGGTTCTCCTCGATAATGAGCATGCCTGTTCCGAACTATTATCATCAGACGGTACTGCTGAAGTGCAGCCGGGATATAGAGCTTTCAAAAGTGCAGAAAGCCTTTGACGCTGTCGTATATCAGCATGATATGCTCCGTGCGGTGGTAAAGGACGACGCGCTCTTCGTGCGCCCTGCCGACAGCAGGATAGAGATAGAGGAATATACTGCTGCGGACGGCAGCGAGACAGGCAGGATATGCGCAGGCATAAAGGCGGGCATAGACATGTCCGAGGCTCTTGTACGCGCTGCCCTGATACACTGCGGCAGCAGTATGTATCTGTTCATTGCGGCTCATCATCTCGTCATTGACGGCGTTTCGTGGAGAATAATCCTTTCCGACCTCGAATCCGCTTACGATCAGGCGGACAAGGGAAGCGAGACGATAAAGCTCCCCGCAAAGACCAGTACATATGACGATTTCGCAAAGCAGCTCCGCAGCTACCGCGACAGCTACAGCCTGAGCCTTGAAATACCCTACTGGAAGGAAGTGCAGGAAAAACTCGAAAAGCTCCCTGTTTCCGACCAGATGGATTTTGACAGAAAGTTCGGTACCATAAAGGTAAGTATGGGCGCGGAGGATATAAAGCGCTTCATACTCTCCGACAAGAGCGCTTTCGGAGCGGACATAAACGACACGATGCTCTGTGCTGTATGCAGGAGCTTTGAGAAGGTATTCGGCGGCAGCTCGGTATCGGTGCAGTTTGAAGGACACGGAAGAGAAGATATCGGCGGCTCGCTCGTGACCGACAGGACGGTGGGCTGGTTCACATCGGTATATCCCGTTGTCATAGAGAACATCACAGGCGATATGACATCCGACATGATAACCGTAAAGGAAGCTCTTCACAGAGTTCCCAACAAGGGTGTCGGATATAACGTGCTGCGCATGATAGACGGCGAGGAAAAAACAGAGTTCTCGCAGGAAAAGTCCGCTATGATGAGCTTCAACTATCTCGGTGAGATAGACGGAGAGCAGGACGGCACACTGTTCGTAATGGACAGGAGCATAGACACAGGCTCTGACCGCGCGGAAAACAACTACTTCGGACCCGATATAGCTATAGACAGCATCGTTGTGAACGGTGAGTTCACACTGACGCTCGTATACAACAGCGATATATATGACAAGGACAAGGCGAAGAGCTTTGCCGACGGCATAATCTCCGAAATGAACGGTATCACGGCTTTCCTTGAAGGCAGACCCGAAAAGGTGCTGACACCCACAGACCTCGGCGAGAACGAGTGGAGCGTAAAGGAATTCGATGCCGTAACGGAGGAATTCAAACGCAGGGGCGAGAACATAACACGTATCTATCCGCTCACTCCCATGCAGGAGAGTATGCTCTTGAAGCATATCACCGAGCCGGATTCATGGGCTTACAGGCTCGCAAGCATATGGAAGCTCGATGTTCTGCCCTCCGAAGAGACTCTGCAAAAGGTCATGGATACCCTTGCACAGCGGCATGAGGTACTTCGCACTGCTATAATACACAAGGACGTGAGCGTAAGCAGACAGGCGATAGTCGAGCGCAGACTTCCCGCTGACTTTGTGGATATAAGCGCGGAAAGCGACAAGGAAGCCGCAGTACGCAGGATACGCGCCGATATACTCACAAATTCGTTCGATCTTCAGGATCGTCCGCTTGTGGGCGTTACCTGCGCAAAGACCTCGGAAAACAGCTGCTTCCTTATAATAGCGACACATCATATAATCGTTGACGGCTGGTGTATGCAGATATTCCTCTCGGAATTCATGCAGCTGCTCAGCGACGAGCTTTCCGGAAAGCATACCCTTCTCACCGAGCCGGAGCCTGCCGGTGTTTACGAGCAGGCTGTAAGAGAGATACTTGCCAGGGACAAGAAGGCAGGGCTTGATTACTGGGAAAAGCTTCTTGCGGATTATGAGACAAGGGCGGAGATACCCTCCTACGGCAGCGTTCCCGAAGCACAGATGAGCGATACTGACGAGATAGTTCTTGAGCTTTCCGAAGATACAACGGCAAGGCTCATGAAGATCTGCCGCGACGAACAGGCTACCATAAGCAACGGCGTTGAAATGCTGTGGGGCTTAGTACTTTCCGTATACAGCAGGACGAACGATGCCGTATTCGCAAAGGTCGTTTCCGGCCGTGATAACACCGATACCGACGTGAACAGCGCAGTCGGCTTATTCATAAACTCTGTGCCCGTAAGAGTAAAATACGGCGAGGAGACAACTGTACGCGATATGCTTCGTGAGCTTTCGTCACAGGCTGCCGCAAGCAACGTCCACGACTTCTGCCCGCTGTCCGAGATACAGCAGCGCACGGAGCTTGGAAGTATGCTCCTCCAGTCCGTAATGGCTTACGAGAACTACAACAGCGGAAACGAGGACGCGGATTTCTCGTCGTCTCTCAGCTTCGGCTGTGAACCCGTGCTTCTCAAGGAAGAGAATTTTGACGAAATAAATGTAAAGGCATACGAGAACAACAAGGGTCAGCTCCTGCTTAGTCTTACGTTCAACAGACAGCATTACAGAAAAGCAGAGATCGAAAGAGCTGCCGAGCTGTTCAGAGTATTCGCCTGCGCAGCGGCAGAGGATCCCGACACCGCTCTTTGCAGCCTGCCCAGACTCAGCGCAGTCGGTCTTGAAGATATGATGTCCGTAAGCTACGGCGGCGATCTCGCATATGACAGGACAAAGACATGGATAGATATGTTCATGGCGCACGCAAAAGCCGCTCCGGACAGCATAGCCGTTGTCGATAAGTCCGGCTTCTATACCTACGCGCAGCTTGACGAGGCTTCGGAGAACATCGCTCGTTATCTTATCGCAAACGGCGTGAAGATAAACGACAGAGTGGCTGTGAAGATGAGCCGTATCAAGGAATTTGCCGCCGCGGTGATAGGCGCGAACAAGGCGGGCGCGGCTTATGTGCCGATCGACCCCGAATACCCAGAGGATCGTATCGCTTATATGCTCGAGGACTGCGGCGCAAGCTGTGTGCTTTCCGATGAGAATATAGAAGAAGCGCTCAGGACCGTACCCGGCTCCGCGCAAGTTGGCACTCTTGCCGACCCCGAAACAAATGCCTATATGATCTACACATCCGGCTCCACCGGAAAGCCCAAGGGCGTTATGCTCAAGCAGAGAGCGGTGACTGCCTGCGCCGCATGGAACATAAAGGAATTCGGACTTGACAGCACAAAGCGCAATCTGCATCACCCGAGCTTCTCCTTCGACGCGTCCACCTTCGACCTGTTTTATCCTCTCGCGGCGGGAGCGCAGATACACATTCTCGGCGAGGAGATGCGCAAGGATCTCGAAAGCATAGGAAAATACATCAGAGACAACGGCATAACCGGAGCTACCATGAGTACGGCTATCGGTATGGCTCTGCTCAACCAGTATGATATAAGTCTCGATTATATAATGCTCGGCGGCGAAAAGTTCATGCCCGTAAAGAAGACCTCCACAAAGCTCTACAACGGCTACGGTCCCACGGAGTTCACCGTTTGCTCTTCATATCACATAATAGATCAGGATAAGGATACGGATATCCCGATAGGAAGAGCCGTACCCAATTCATACTCCTTCATCTGCGACGCACAGGGTCATGTGCTTCCCAAGGGGCTGGCAGGTGAGCTTTGCCTTGCCGGAACTCAGATATCCGAGGGCTACTGGAACAGACCCGAGCTCAACCGCAAGGCTTTTGCGCCGCTCGCGGACGGAGTTCTCGCAGGTCAGAGAGTATACCGCACGGGCGACCTCGCACGCTATAACGAGGACAACGAGCTTGAATATCTCGGAAGGATAGACTCTCAGGTAAAGCTCAGGGGCTTCCGTATAGAGCTTGGAGAGATAGAGAACCAGGCTTCCGCCTTCGAGGGTATGCTCCATGTCGCAGCCGAGGTCAGAAAGAACCAGCTCTGTCTTTACTATACGGCGGAGAAGGATATAGACAGGGACGCTCTGCGTGAGCATCTCTCAAAGTCGCTCACGGAATATATGGTGCCGACGGTATATATCCAGCTTGATGCCATGCCTCTCACACCGAACGGCAAGATCAACAGAAAGGTGCTGCCGGATCCCGTTATGGAAAGCTCCGCGGAGTATGCCGCTCCGGCAAACGAGACGGAAGAGATCATAGCTTCCGCCATGAAGAAGGTGCTTGGCACGGATAGTCCCGTCGGCGCTCTTGACAGCTTCTTTGAGCTGGGCGGCGACTCGATAAAGGCTATCCGCCTTGTAAGCATACTCAGAGCGGCGGATATAAATGTTCAGGTATCCGATATAATGAAGCTCAAAACGGTCAGAAAGATAGCGGGCATCGCGGGAAGCTCGGCAGAAGCCGTAAAGATAAGCCAGGAGCCTTATTCCGGCGAGATACCCGATACCGCGATATTCAGATTTTTCAACGATCTCGAGCTGCCCGTACCCGAACATTTCAACCAGTCTGCGATATTCAGGTGCCGTGAGAGAGCGGATAAGGAGAAGCTTCAGAAGGCGGTAGACGCCCTCGTTTATCAGCATGATATGCTCAGAGCGGTCATCAAGGAAGGCAAGCTCTGCGTTCGTGATGCCGCAGCTTCGATAAAGGTCGAGGAGATGAGACTTGAAAACGCTTCTCCCAACGAGATAACCGGAGCCTGCGGATATATCCAGTCCCACATCGACGTAAGCTCCGCGCTCGTAAGGATAGTCCTGCTCGAACTCGACGATGCGGATTATCTGTTCATAGCGGCTCACCATACGGTCATAGACGGAGTATCACAGAGAATAATACTCTCCGACCTCGAAGCCGCGTACAGCAGCCTTTGCGGCGGCGCTGACAGCGTAAAGTTCCCCGACAAGACACATACCTACAAGGACTACGCGAACGCCGTTTGCGCGTACCGTGACAGCTATACCCTGAGCCTTGAGATACCCTACTGGAAGAAGGTGCAGGAAGAGCTTCTTAAACTCCCGACATCAAAGGGAAAGGATCACAAACGTACATTTGCCGGCGAGGAAGCATATCTCAGCGGCAGCGATACCGCAAAGTTCCTCGGTGCCAATACCGCGGCTTCCGGTCTGGAAGTTAACGACCTTCTCCTTACAGCCGTATGCCGCAGCTATCGTGAGGTCTTCGATGAGAACGCCGTATCGGTACAGCTTGAAGGCCACGGACGCGAGGACATCGGTCAGGGTCTTGTGACCGACCGCACCGTAGGCTGGTTCACCTCCGTATATCCCGTAGTGATAAACGGCATTAGCGGAAATATCACCGCCGACATAAAGGCGGTCAAGGACGCCCTCCACCGTGTGCCCAACAAGGGCGTCGGATATAACATACTCAGATTTATCGGCGGCAGAGAGCCTTTGCACTTCTCTTCCGAACAGACTGCGCGTATAGGCTTCAACTACATGGGCGTTATGGACGCGGAACAGAGCGGCAGTGGCTTCTTTGAGCCTACAGCCGAAATAGACACCGGATTTGATTTTGCGCCGGAGAATATGTTCGGCCCCGACCTTGTCATAAACTGCTCGGTAAAGAACGGCAGCTTCGGGCTCAGTCTCTTCTACAACAGCGCTGTGTGCAGTGACAGTGAAGCTATAAAATTCACACACGGTATACTCACGAACATAGTTTCCGTATGCGACGCTCTCGATGAAAATACCGAGGCTTTCACTACTCCCTCCGATCTCGGTGAAAACGAGTGGAGCGCGGAGGAACTTGAAGCAGTGGCAAATGGATTTGCCGAGAGAGACGAGCATATACTTCGCATATATCCTCTTACTCCCATGCAGGAGGGTATGCTGCTCAAACATATAAGCGAACCGGACTCTTTCGCGTACAGACTCGTAAGCATATTCGAGCTTGATGTACAGCTTTCGGAGGGTCAGCTCCGCCGCGCGGCAGACAGACTTGCGGCAAAGCATGAGGTACTTCGCACAGCGATAATACACGACGGCGTAAGCGTGCCGAGGCAGGCAATCACCGACAGGCAGATACCCGTCACAATGGCAGATCTTAGTATGTGCCGGGATAAGGAAGCAGCCGTAAATGAGCTTCGCAAAGAAATACTCTCTTCGGCGTTCGATCTCCAGAACAAGCCGCTCATGCAGCTCACCTGCGCAAAGAAGGACGAAAACAGCTGTTATCTCCTGACCGCCGTACATCACTCCATAGTTGACGGCTGGTGCATCTCGCTGTATATGGGCGATCTTATGCGCTTCATAAATGAGGAGATCACAGGAGATCTGACAGCAGATGCCGACTACAGCGGTGAATACGGCAGATACGAGGAAGCGGTGCGTGAGATACTCGCAAAGGACAAATTCGCCGGTCTTGACTACTGGCAGGGACTTCTCTCCGATTATGATACAAAGGCCGAGATACCGAGCTTCGGCGCGGTGCCTGTGGAGGAACAGAGCGAGGACGATACTGTAAGCATACTCATAGACGCAGATACGACAGAAAAGCTGTCCTCTCTCGCAAGAGAAGAACAGGCTACTCTCAGCAACGTCGCGGAGCTTTTATGGGGCCTTACCGTCGGCGCGTACAGCCGCAGCAATGATGTGGTATTCGCAAAGGTCGTTTCCGGCCGTGACAATACAAGGACAGACGTAAACGATGTTGTCGGTCTGTTCATAAACTCTGTGCCTGTCCGCATAAAGACGGATAAGGACAGCACTGCGCGTACACTTCTCACAGAGCTGAGAAAACAGGCTGCCGAAAGCAATAAATACGACTTCTGCCCGCTTTCGGATATACAGAGCCGCACAGACCTCGGCAGCGATCTTTTCCAGAGCGTGATAGCATTTGAGAACTATAACAGCGGAAACAGCTCCGACGGCACAGAGGGGCTTGCCTTCGGCATACGTCCCGTAAACACAAAGGAGGAGAGCTTCAGCGACATAGACCTCACGGTATTCACCGACAGTGAGGAAAGGCTCTGCGTTCAGCTCACCTTTGACAGGACACGTTACCGCAGGAGCGATATACAGCGAGTCCTGGAGCTTTACAGGGTATTCGCGGAGGGTATAGTAAAGTCTCCCGATGCTCCGGTATCTTCGATCGCTATGCTCAGCGAGAGCAGCATGAGAGAGGTCATCGAGCTTTCAAAGGGTGAGGTGTTCAATCTCGGCACGAGCGATACATGGCTCAGTCTCTTCAAGGAACAGTGCCGCAAAACGCCTGACAGCACAGCGATAGTTGACAGCAGGGGCTCGTTCACCTACGCACAGCTCGACGATCTCTCCGACGCAGTTGCCGCTTACCTCAGAGACAAGGGCTATGACAAGCAGACCTTCATAGCTATAAAAATAGGCAGGAACAAGGAGTTCATGGCGGCAGCTATGGGCGTTCACAAGGCAGGAGCGGCGTATGTACCGATAGACGTTGACTACCCTGAAGACCGTATAGCCTATATGCTTGAGAACTCCGGAGCGCAGCTTGTTATCACGGACGACAATATCACAGAAGCAATTAATTATAAGGGAAGACTCAGGGAATACTCTTTAAGCGGCGATTCACTTGCGTATATGATCTACACCTCCGGCTCTACCGGAAAGCCCAAGGGCGTTATGATACGCCACAAGTCTCTCTATGCGTTTGTAAAGTTCATAAGAAATGCGTGGGAGCTTACCTCCGACAGCCGTATAACCTGCCACAGCAACTTTGCCTTCGACGCGGCGGTGGAGGATCTATATCCCGTACTTACCGCGGGCGGAACACTCTACATCGTTCCGGAGGAGGAGCGCAGGGACGTTATGCTCATGCGCAGGTACATAATCGACAACGGCATAACCGGCGGCTGCTATACGACACAGTTCGCACAGCTTATGAGCACCGAGGAACCGCTTAAACTGGATTACATAGTCCTCGGCGGCGAGAAAATGACGTCCGTTCCCAATATTACCGGAAGGGTAATAAATACCTACGGTCCTACCGAGTTTACAGTAGACGCGACATATTATGAGATAGAAAAAGACAGGGAGTACAACAATATCCCGATAGGCCGTCCTCTCTACAACAGCATGGGTCTTGTGCTTGACGCGGAAGACAGGCTCGTGCCGCGCGGAATGGTGGGTGAGCTTTGCCTTGCGGGACCGCAGATCTCGGCGGGCTATCACAAGCTCCCCGAAAAGACGGCTGAGGTATTCAGAAAATTCACGCTTCCGGGCGGAGAGGAGATCGACGTTTACCATACCGGCGACCTTGTACGCTATAACGATGACGACGAGCTTGAATACTTCGGAAGGATAGACAATCAGGTAAAACTGCGCGGATTCCGTATAGAGCTGGGAGAGATAGGAAACGCGGCGCTGAAATTCGAGGGCATCTCACAGACAGCGGTACAGATAAGAAAGGAAAATATCTGTCTGTACTATACTGCCGTCAGCGAGATAAACGAAGACGAGCTTCGTGAGTTCCTCTCCAAGTCACTTGCGGAATACATGGTGCCTACGGCATATATGAAGCTTGACGAGATGCCGCTCACACCGAACGGAAAGCTCAATCTCAAGGCTCTCCCCGACCCCGTTGTCGGAAGCGGAGCAGAATATGTGAAGCCGGAGAACGAGCTTGAAGAGAAGATAGCTGCGGCTGTCGGACAGGTACTCGGTGCGGATCAGCCCATAGGCGCTCTCGATAACTTCTTTGCTCTCGGAGGAGACTCCATAAAGGCGATACGTCTTGTAAGCGTTCTGAGAACTCTTGACATAAACATAAACGTTGCCGACGTTATGAAGGAAAAGACTGTCCGCGGTATCGCGGCTGCGGCAGGCTCCGCGGAGACCGTGGCTATAAGTCAGGACACATTCAGGGGCGAGGTCGCAAACAGTGCGATAGTAAATTACTTCATAGATACGGCTATGCCCGTACCCGCTCACTTCAACCAGTCGCAGATACTCAGATGCAGGGAGAAAGCGGATATCGCGGCTCTTCAGAAGGCGCTCAACGCTCTGACCGCTCACCATGATATGCTCCGCGCCGTTTATGACGGAGAAAAGCTCATTGTAAGAGGTCCGGAAAACAGGACGGAGATAGAAGAAAAGACAGCAGCATCCTATGAAGAAGCCGGAAGGATCTGCGATGATATGCAGACGCATATAGATATGGCGTCGTCGCTTTTCAGTACAGCCCTGATACACATAAATGACGAGGACGTATTCTTTGTTCTCGCACATCATCTTATAATAGACGGCGTATCGTGGAGGATACTTGTTTCCGATCTTGAGGACGCTTATGCTCAGGCGCTCTCCGGAAAGGAGATAAAGCTCCACACCAAGACACATACCTACAACGACTACGCCGAAGCGCTCCGCCGCTACCGCGACAGCTATAAGCTCAGCCTTGAGATACCCTACTGGGAGAACGTACAGAATAAGCTCATGTCTCTGCCCGCATCAAATGCCAAGGACTACAGCAGACACTTTGAATATACCGACGTTTCTCTTGACGAAGCGGACACTAAGACATTCATGACCGCAGACGCAACGCGGTTCAATGCCGATGTCAACGACCTTATACTCACCGCGGTATCACGCAGCTACAGCGAGGTATTCGGCGGAAAGGAAGTCTCCGTTCAGCTTGAAGGACACGGAAGGGAGGATATCGGCGAGGGTCTTGTCACCGACAGCACCATAGGCTGGTTCACCTCGATATATCCCGTTGTATTCAGCGGTATAGGAGGAAAACTCGCAAACGATCTCATCACCGTAAAGGAAACTCTCCACAGAGTACCCAACAAGGGCATGGGCTATAACGTACTGCGCTTCATAGACGGCGAGCAGAAGGTAACGCTCTCAAAGGATATTATAGCTCAGATAAGCTTCAACTATCTCGGAGAGATGGACGGAGAACAGAGCGGCGGATTCTTTGAAATGACAAGGGATATAACCACAGTCGATGCTTCCCTGCTCAATGTGACGGACTCAGACCTCTCGGTGAACGCTCTTGTGATGAACGGAAGGTTCATGCTCTTCCTCGCGTATAACGACGGCATATATACCGCCGAAAAAGCGGAAGCCTTCGCAAAGGGCATACTCAGCCATATGAAGGAAGTTGCCGGCTTTGTTACCGCAGACAGCGAGACTGTGATAACGGCTACCGATCTCGGCGAGAATGAATGGTCTGAGGAAGAGTTTGAAAATATCGTCCGTGAATTTGAGGAGAACGGCGAAAAGATAGAACGTATCTATCCGCTTACACCTATGCAGGAGGGTATGCTCTTCAAGCATATCTCCGAACCGGAGTCATTCGCATACAGACTTGTCGATATCTACGAGCTTGACGTGCTTCCCACAGAGGAGATGCTCAGAAGAGTTCTCGATAAGCTCGCCGAAAAGCATGAGGTGCTGAGAACGGCGATAATCCACGAGGGAGTGCGCATAAGCAGACAGGCGATAACAGACCGCAGACCCGGTCTTGAATACGTCGATATAAGCGGCGAGAGCGACAAGGAGCAGGCTGCATACAGGCTGCGTCTCGATATACTCAGAAACAGATTTGATCTTCAGCGCAAGCCGCTCATGCACATCACCTGCGCAAAGAAGGACGACAACAGCTGTTATCTCGTGATAGCAATACATCATATCATAGTTGACGGCTGGTGCAACCAGCTCTACCTCGGCGATCTGTTCAGCTATCTCTCGGAGGAGATAACAGGTAAGGCTCTGCCGGAAGCGGAAGCTATGCCCGCCGGAAGCTATGAAAGGGCGGTAAGAGAGTTGCTCGCAAAGGATAAGCGCAAGGGTCTTGCATACTGGAGAAAGCTGCTCGAGGATTATGATACAAAGGCTCAGATACCTCACTACGGTGAAGTGCCGGAGAACGAGCGCAGCAAGTCCGAGGAAGAGACAGTGAAGCTTGACGCGGATCTTACCGAACGCTTCACAAAGCTCTGTACGGAGGAACAGTCCACGATAGGCAAAGGTACCATGCTCGCATGGGGTCTTGTGCTGCAAACATACAGCCGCACGGACGATGCCGTATTCGTAAAGGTTGTTTCCGGACGTGACAACAATTCCACAGATGTAAACAATGTGCTTGGTCTGTTCATAAACTCGGTACCCGTAAGAGTAAAGACCACAAAGGAAAGCACGGCGCGTTCAATGCTGCGCGAGCTGTTCAGACAGGACGCTCAGAGCAATGAGTACGACTTCTGCCCGCTTTCGGAGATACAGCAGCAGAGCGAACTGGGAAGCCAGCTCTTCCAGACAGTATTCGCATACGAGAACTACAACAGCGGAGACGAGAACGAGGGTACTCTTGAGGATATGCCCTTCGGCGTAAGACCTTTGCTGATAAAGGAGGAGATATTCGACGAGCTGATACCTGCCTGCTATATGGAGAACGGCAGACTCTGCATGAGAATAACCTACAACACGAAATATTACCGCAGCGCGGAGATACGCAGGGTACTCGATCTGTTTGAAGTGCTTATAAAAGAGATGACGGACAGACCCGACGCTCCTCTGACACAGCTTTCAAGGCTCAGTGAGGCACAGGCAGCAGAGGTGCTGAAGCTCAGCACAGGCGAGACTATGGAATACGACGCTTCGGAAACATGGATAGACATATTCATGAGGAACGCGGCGGCAGAGCCGGATAAGACAGCTGTCGCGGACAGCAGCGGAAGCCTTACCTACAGACAGCTCGACGAACTTTCCGGCAAGATAGCCTCTGATCTCAGCGCCAAGGGCGTAGGAGAGAATGAGTTCATCGTCATAAAAATGGGCAGGGTGAAGGAATTTGTTGCTGCTGTCATAGGCGTACAGAAGGCGGGAGCGGCTTATGTCCCGATAGCGCCCGAATATCCTCCGGAGAGAATAGCGTATATTGCGGAGGACTCCGGTTCAGGCTTCATAATAGACGAGGATTATATCAGAGAAGTCTCCGGAAAGGAGATCTCCGTTAGTCACAGCTCAAAGGCAACACCGGAAACGCTTGCGTACATGATCTATACGTCAGGCTCCACGGGACTTCCAAAGGGTACCATGATACCTCACAAGGCTCTGCTGAACTTTGTGAAGTTCTACAACCGTCAGACAGGTCAGAACAGGGACAGCCGCGTACTGCTGCATACGAACTTCGCTTTCGACGCGTCCATAAAGGATCTCGTGCCGGTATTCACGGCGGGAGGTACGCTTTATATCCTCTCGGAGGAACAGCGCAAGGATCTCGATCTTGTAAGAAGCTTCATAGTTGAGAATAAGATCACCGGCTGCAACTTCGTAACGCAGATCGCGCATATCATCACGGACGAGAACATCTGCCTGCCCATGGACTATATGACGCTTGGCGGCGAGAAGATGGTGAATATCCCCAACATAAAGGGTAAGGTCATCAACACCTACGGTCCTACCGAATTTACCGTTGACGCCTTCTACCATGAGATAGACAAACAGCGCAGCTATGCGGACATACCGATAGGCCGCCCGATACCCAATCTTAAAGCCTATATCGTTGACGGCTCAGGCAACCTTGTTCCCCGCGGAGTGGCAGGAGAGCTTTGCCTCGCGGGCGTTCAGACAGCAAGAGGCTATAACAAGCTGCCCGAAAAGACGGCGGAGGTATTCAATAAGCTCACGCTCCCGGACGGAAGCACGGAGGACATTTACCACACAGGTGACCTTTGCCGCTGGGGCGAGGACGGAGAGATGTATTACTGCGGAAGAATAGACTTCCAGGTAAAACTCAGAGGATTCAGGATAGAGCTTGGAGAAATAGAGAGCAAGGCTGCCGGATATGATGGAGTAAGACAGACAGTTGCGCTCGTAAAGGGCGACAGGATAGTACTGTATTACACCTCTGACACGGAGATAGCCGAGGATAAGCTTAGCAAGTTCTTAGGCACCACTCTTGCGGACTACATGATGCCGGGTGCCTATGTTCACCTTGACAAAATGCCGGAGACTCCGAACGGAAAAGTTGACAGAAAGGCTCTTCCCGATCCCGGAGCAGTCTCCGTCTCGGAGAATGTTCCGCCGGCGAACACTAAAGAACAGCTGTTCTATGATGCCGCAAAGGAGATCATGCCGGGTGTTGAGTTCGGCGTTACCGACAATCTGCTTGAACTCGGAATGACATCTCTCATGGCAATGAAGTATTCTTCAAAGCTCCACCGCTACAATTCAAGGATACGTGTTTCCGACATAATGCGCTTCGGCAGTATACGCGGAATAATCAACGGCATCTCAAGGATATCGTGGTACTACGGCGATTACCGTGAGGCTCTGCCGGTACTCGTATGCGTAGCCGGAATAATCCCCGTCAACACTCTTCTGCCGAAATTCAAGGCGATATACGATAAATACAACATACTTGTGATAGAGCCGGCTTCGGAATACTATGAGAAGTTCTTGCAGAACGACAAATTTGACGATCTTATCGAATTCTACATGATACAGATCGAAAAGAATGTTCCCGACTCCCGTCCTGCCGGACTGCTCGGATTTTCATGGGGCGGCGTGATAGCCGCGTATCTTGCCGATGAGCTGAGCAAGACCACAGGAGAAAAGCCCTTCCTTGTCCTCGGAGACAGCTATTTCAGAGATGAGATAAGCACCAATGAAGAATACCTCATCGAAAAGGCAAAGGCGATGTCCGAACTCCTTCCCGGTTCACTTGACGATTTCATCAGCAGACACAGAGTGATCTCAAGGCTCGGTGTAAGCAGCAAAAAGCTCAGTTACAGCGGACGTACAGTCTATCTGAACGCTCTTAAAGAGACGCTGCATGACGAAAACGACAAGGAAACGCTTGAATTCAAGCTTTCCGCGGTAAGATCGAGATTTACCGACGCAGAGATAATAGATCTCAAGGATCTTACTCACGAGGATCTGTTCACGGATCAGTCGCTCGTACCGTTCTTCACAGATCTGCTCACAAAGCTCCGGGACGAATGATCGGAAGACGGTATTTAAAATGAAGAGGGGGCTGACTTAGCCCCCTTCTCTGTCAAGGAGACTTCGATATATGAAAAGAAATAATTATCTGACAGACAGGAGTCTGCGGCATTATCTTCTGGCGTCTGTCATCACTATGGCAGTAATGAACCTGAACGGCATGATAGACGGCATACTTATGGGCAGGCTTTTAGGTCCGGATGCCCTGTCATCAATCCAGGCATCTATGCCGGTCATAAGCGGTATAGCCGCATTGAACCTCTTGTTTACCAACGGAGCTGCCGTTATAGTATCAAAAGCCTTGGGAGGATGGGATTACAAAGAATCCAACCGCTCGATCACGGTATCGCTGATCTCAAATCTGGCGGCGGGAATATTGCTTGCAGCCTTTTCGTTACCTCTTTCGTCCGTCATTTCTGATATTTTATGCAAAGATCCGGGACTCACGGAAAACGTAAGAAAATATGTGCTGGTACTTCTGATAGGAAGCTTATTGCTGATGCTTCAGAACGGAATGTCTGTGATAGCGGATGTGGCGATAGGACCCCGTGTCGTTACAGTCTCGATGATATCGAGCGTAGTTGTGAATCTTATCTGCGACATGATATTTGTAAAGTTCATCGGCATGGACATAAAAGGTGCGGCACTGGCGACACTTATGGGTGCGGCGTCAAGTATTACGATATTCCTGCTGTTTTTTATAAAGAACAAAAAGAAGCTGGAGCTGAAATTCGATCTGTCGTCTGCGGGAAAAATGCTCGGTGAAAACATTACAAGAGGCATTCCGGGAATGATAAGCACACTTGCGATAATGCTTCTTACGCTTATGTGCAATTTCTTTATCCAGAATGCGCTGGGCAAAGAGGGAATGTTTGTCATTTCAATAGGCTTTAACTTTGTTTCTCTTGCCAATATGATAGCCGGCGGTATAGGAATGGCATTTCTTGCCATTGGCGGAATGCTCTGCGGTCAGAAGGACTATACCGGGTTAAAGCTGCTCTACCTGAGAGGTATGATGATATCGATGTTTGCGGTCATTCTGTTCAACGTCATAGCCTGGCTGATACCCGACAAACTTGCGGAGCTTTTCGGCGCGAACAGTGACGATCTCATACAGCTGACATCGAGCGGACTTCCGATAATCTGCACGTTTGTTGTTGCGCTGAACATTATCTCACCCACATCTGTTATTTACCAGCTCCTGGAACACAACGGTCTTTCTATGGTCGCCAGCATATCGATGATAGGGTCGGCTCTGCTGGCGCTGATAACGGTATCGGCATTGATGCCGCCGGAAAATATCTGGTATGCTTTCCCCGCAGCGGCGGCGTTTTCTGTAATGCTCGTTTTCGTATTGTCGGAGATCGTCAGACATTCCTGCAAGAGAAAAGTGGATCACATAAGTCTTATACCGGATACGCAGGGAGAGCTCAACAGATTCGATATCTCGGTGCAATGTACCGAACAGAATATCCGTGAAGGCATAAAGGAGATACGAAGCTTTGTGGAAAGTCAGTGCGACGACCCGAAGCTTGCCAACAATATAGTGGTTTGTCTGGAGGAGCTCCTGATCAATATAGTCAAGTTCGCAAAAAAAGGAAAAGGAGAATATTTTGACCTTGTCATCATAAACGAGAACGGCATCCTCAAAGCCGTTATCAGGGACAACGGTGTACCCTTCGATCCCGCTCACTGCGCTGAGAGCGAATGGAATTTTGGTCTGAAGATACTTCATCATTTTGCCGATGAGTTTGATTACAGCTATTCCTTCGGTCAGAATATAACCTTCCTGACACTGAAAAGTTCCGCTGAGATCACGGCAGAAAATGAAAATATACCTGATAGAGAGTGAGGAGGTGCGCAGGCGCGATATCTCCCATATAAGAGAGTCGATGCCGCAGAGGTACCGAAAGGCACAGACATACAGGCATGAAACCGACAGGCTGCTTTGTCTCGGCGGTGCGATACTGATGACGGAAAAGGTCGGGATAAGGAACGAGGCAGAGCTTGACTTCAACGTATACGGGAAGCCCTTTGCCCGCGGATACCCGGAATTCAATCTGTCACACAGCGGGAACGTCTGCGTGCTTGCCGCAGGTGACACCGCCCTCGGAGTGGATATAGAGGTCATAAATGACAGCAATCTTTCCGTTGCGGGAAGCGTGTTCTCGCCGGAGGAGCTTGAATGGATGAAGGAAGCTCCGACGGTCAGGTTCCACCGTCTGTGGACAATGAAGGAGAGCCTTCTTAAAGCTTACGGCAGCGGCATAGACGACGATCTGCCGTCTGTAAGTGTAATGCCTTTCGTATACGGCAAGCCGCTCAGCTACAAGGGAAGGCTGTGGTATGCGAAGGATATGCCATACGGAAACTATCGCATATGCCTCTGCATGGCAGCGCCGATAGACGAACTCACGGCGGAAATATTGTGAGGCTGTGCGCAGACAGCGGATCCCGCCTGTTTCAGAACAAAAAAAGTCCTCCGAAAGGCAGAAAGCCTGACGGAGGACATATTTTTTTTGCAGTACATCAGAGAAGCTTTTCAAGCTCCTTTGCGAAAAGCTCCGGATGCTCGGTGATGAACATATGCGTGCTGTCGGGTAAAGCCACGGAATTGAAGGGTACGCTCACATTCTCTCTGTACCAGTCCGCAAGCGCGGGCGAAAACAGCGAACCCGGAATAGCATAGAAATATGTGAGCGAAACGCTTATGTTTCGTAACCGCCAACCACACCCAGCACTCGCGAAAAAGAAAAAAGTATGATAAAATAGACTCCGAAGGTTAAAACGAGGAGGAGTCGGAGCGTGGGCAAAATCGAAGAAGTCAAAAAAGAAGTACGGC
>Ga0256405_10001095_pt1 | contig 78845 bp, 55 predicted proteins | sample RumenRJG_02DNA_FD_189096 | JGI IMG/M metagenome (GOLD analysis project Ga0256405, IMG submission 189096) | Bovine rumen microbial communities from Lethbridge, Alberta, Canada - RJG_02 | ecosystem: Host-associated > Mammals > Digestive system > Stomach > Rumen | place: Canada: Alberta... | reverse complement strand
CCCCCAAAAAGCGAAACTAGCCGAAATGTCTCTTTTCAGAGCTCATTTTCAGCTAGTTTTGTCACACAAATTTGAGTTTCAGTTGAGTTATAACTAATTGATTATCAGACACTTACTTGCCGATGCAAAACCTTGCGAAAATATGCCCGAGGATGTCGTTGGAGTCGATGGACATGCCGGTGATGGAGGCGAGGTGGGTGAGGGCGGAGCGGAGGTCCAGGGCGAGAAGGTCGGTGGGGCGGGAGGTGTCCAGTCCTTCCTGGACGGCCCGCAACGATTCTTGGGCTTTCCGGAGGGCTTCATAATGCCTTAAATTGGACACGAGGGTGCCTTCGGATTCCCCGATCTGATCTTTTATCACCGCTGCGAGTGTATTTTTTACAGCTTGGACCCCGATTTTCCCACGCGCAGAGAATGGAACAACAATCGCTTGTTTGTCAATAGATAAAACATCTTTGTTAATATTGCTAACAAAAATGTTACCGCCCCATTCCTGGGGATTTTTACCAAAAATGTCGCATTTGTTCAGGCCGAAGACAAGGATCTGCCGCTTCGAATCCGCCATGGCGAGCAGATCCCGGAAAGGGGCCAATATTTCTTCCTCCGTCGCCCCCGCATCGGCAACATACAGGAGGATGGATGCTTCCGAAATGGTCTTTTTCGAACGGGCGATTCCGATTTTTTCTACGGTTTCATCCGTATCCCGCAATCCGGCTGTATCGATCAGCCTGAAAAGAATGCCATTGATGACCAGTTCTGATTCGATGGTGTCGCGGGTTGTGCCCGGAATGTCGGTAACGATGGCGCGTTCATCGCCAAGCAACGCATTCAGAAGGGTGCTTTTCCCGGCATTGACGGCTCCCACAATCGCGACCGGAACCCCTTTTGCGATGGCCTGACCGAGTCGGAACGATTCCGATAGGGACCGGACTTTGTCCAGAACCAGCGCCAGCAGCGATTGCAATTGTTCCCGATTGGCGAATTCGACATCCTCTTCACTGAAATCCAGCTCCAGTTCGAGCAGTGCGGCCATGTCCAGCAATTTTTCCCGCAACGCCTCCAATTCTTTCGAAAAACCACCCCGCAACTGGTGGATGGCCAGGGTGTGCGCGGCTTCGGACTTGCTGGCGATTAAATCGGCGACTGCCTCAGCCTGAGCCAGATCCATCTTCCCGTTCACATAAGCGCGTCGCGTGAATTCTCCCGGAGCGGCCATCCGTGCGCCGGCATCCAGCAAAGCCGTCATCAACGCCGTTGCAACATAACTGGACGCATGGAAGGAAATCTCCACGGAGTCCTCGCCCGTATAAGAGTGTGGATTCCGGAAAGTGCTGACGATCACATCATCCAGCTCTTTCCCCTGAAGAGAGTAAGCGGTCCCGTATCGGACCAGGCCGCCCGGGAGCTGCTCCAAATCCCCATGCTGCAAGCGAATCAGGCGTCCGCAAATAGCAAAAGCATCCGGCCCGCTGATCCGGATAATAGAAATCGCACCGGTTCCGGGGATGGTGGCGGGGGCGGCGATGGTATCTTCAAAGGCGTACATGGGCGTTGGATTCAGTGTTGCAAAGATACGAAATGATGCGACTAACCGTGTGGCGAAAATGGAAAAAACAGTATATTTGAATCCATGATCGAAGAAATGCTCACACCCTATGTCCCGGAACGGTTCCTGACGGATGACCGTTACCGGTTCGGTCATATCCGTATCTTGGCGCCAGCCCCCGGAACCCGTATATTGGGAATGCATACGCCCCAGATGAAACTTGTCGCAAAACAACTGGCTGCGGGCCATGATAAAGAAATGATTCTGAACGGATTCTCCCAAGCCGTCTCGGAAGGCGGCCCGGGTGCGCTGACCCACGAAGAGCGGATGATCTGGGGGCTGATCATCGACGCGGAAAAGTGTTCCCTGGAAAAGCGCCTGGAACACATCCGTGACTTTGTGCCCAGTGTCGACAATTGGGCAATCTGCGACAATTTTTGCTGCAATGCCAAATGGGTGAAACGCGCTGACCGGGAGTTTTTGTGGGCGTATCTGAGCGGACTGTGGGACCGTCCTGAGGAATTTCCCCGGCGGATCGGGATCGTCATGTCCATGTGCTATTATCTGACTCCCGAATGGAAAGACCGGTGTCTGAGGCGTTTGCAAGAGTCCGGTCTGCAGGAGGGAGAGCCTTATTATGTCCGGATGGGGGTGGCCTGGCTGCTTGCAACCGCATTGGCGAAGGATCCCGACCATACGCGCCGCTTCCTGCAGTCCGCCCGCTTGCCGGAAGATATCCTGAAATTGTACGCGCGCAAGGCACGGGAATCGAGAATTACCAGCGACATGCAGCCGTTTCTTTCAGAAGGGTAAAAGAAGTGATCCAATCTCTCTGATTTTTTATCGAAAACTCCGTCAAAATTTTGCCAAGACCGGGAGTTTGATTATTTTTGCATGAATTTAACGGATAGCGGACATGAGAATGCCTCAGTATAGCATATGCACCGGAACCTTGAATGTGTTCCCGAGCGTTTCCGCTTTCCGGAAGAACCCGTAACGACCGGCCATTTCACAATTATGTGGGATGGCTTTTTTTTATGCGACAGATGAATAAAAGGCAAGCGACACTCAAATTGCAGAATGGAATGGAATTCCATGGCTGGACTTTCGGCTGCGCCGATCCCTGCGACGGAGAAGTGGTTTTCTCCACCGCAATGGTCGGATATCCCGAAAGCTTGACAGACCCTTCCTATTCCGGTCAGATCCTTTGCGTTACCTATCCGATTATCGGGAACTACGGTGTCCCGACGGAAGGAGCGGATGAGCGGGGTATCTCCCGCAACTTCGAATCGGAACGAATCTGGGTCAGGGGATTGGTTATCTCGGACTACTCTTTCAAATACAGCCACTGGGATGCCGTCAAGAGCCTGGATGAATGGCTTACGGAGCAAAAGATTCCCGGAATTTATGGCGTCGATACGCGCGAACTGACAAAAGTCCTCCGCGAATACGGCTCCATGTTGGGCATGATCGTCCCGGAGGGAGTGGACAAGGATTTCCCCATCGATGATCCGAACCTGGACAATCAGATTGCCAAGGTCAGCTGCCGCGAAGTCCTGACCTATGGGGACGGCCCCAAGACCGTTGTCCTCGTCGACTGCGGCGTCAAGCACAACATTCTCCGCTGCTTTGTCGAACGCGGGGTGCGCGTCGTTCGCGTACCGTGGGATTATGACTTCAATACCCTGGAATACGACGGGCTCTTCATCTCAAACGGCCCGGGCAATCCGGAATTCTGCAACGTAACCGTCCGGAATTTGCGCAAGGCCATGGAAGGGGACAAGCCGATATTCGGCATCTGCATGGGCAATCAACTGCTGGCACGTGCTGCCGGGGCGAGCACCTATAAGCTGAAATACGGGCACCGGAGCCATAACCAACCTGTCCGGATGGTGGGGACCGGGAAGTGTTTCATTACTTCGCAGAACCATGGCTATGCTGTTGATACAGCGATGCTTGGAAAAGACTGGGAGCCATGGTTCGAGAACATGAACGACGGGACGAATGAGGGGATCCGGCACAAGAGCAAACCGTTCAGAAGTGTCCAGTTCCATCCGGAAGCGTCCAGCGGACCGACCGATACCGAATTCCTTTTCGACGAATTCATCAAACAACTCTGACAATGAAAGATACAACCATAGAAAAAGTATTGATCCTGGGGTCGGGCGCCTTGAAGATCGGCCAGGCCGGTGAGTTTGATTATTCGGGATCCCAGGCCTTGAAGGCGCTGCGGGAAGAGGGGATTCAGACCGTTCTGATCAACCCGAACATCGCCACAGTCCAGACCTCGGAAGGCGTGGCTGACAAGATTTATTTCCTGCCGGTCACTCCGTTTTTTGTCGAGAAAGTCATTGAAAAAGAGCACCCGCAGGGCATCTTGCTCTCGTTCGGCGGACAGACGGCGCTCAATTGCGGCGTCGAACTGTACCGGAACGGAATCCTGGAAAGGAACGGCGTCAAGGTGCTGGGCACCCCCGTGGAGACCATCATGGATACAGAGGACCGCGAGCGCTTCGTTGAGCGCCTGGATGAAATCGGCGTGAAAACCATCCACTCCCACCCTGCGGAGAACATGGAGGAAGCCCGCGCGGCCGCTGCGTCGCTGGGCTATCCGCTGATCGTCCGGGCAGCCTATGCCCTCGGCGGACTGGGATCCGGCTTCTGTGACAATGAACAACAGTTGGAAGAAGTCTGCGAGAAAGCATTTTCCTTCTCTCCCCAGGTCCTGGTCGAGAAGTCGCTCAAAGGGTGGAAAGAAATTGAATATGAGGTAGTTCGCGACCGTTATGACAATTGCATCACGGTCTGCAACATGGAGAATTTCGACCCGCTGGGTATCCATACGGGAGAAAGTATTGTGGTCGCGCCTTCCCAGACGCTTTCCAATAAGGATTATTATTTCCTGCGGGAATTGTCCATCAAGATCGTACGGCACCTGGGCATCGTCGGTGAATGCAATGTCCAATATGCTTACGATCCCTACGCCATGGATTACAGGGTCATCGAAGTGAATGCCCGACTGAGCCGTTCTTCCGCACTGGCCTCCAAAGCGACGGGATATCCCTTGGCTTTCGTGGCCGCCAAACTGGGCATCGGATATGGCCTGTTTGACCTGAAGAATTCGGTAACCAAAACGACGCCGGCCTTTTTCGAACCGGCGCTGGACTATATCGTCTGCAAGATTCCGCGCTGGGACCTCTCCAAATTCCACGGGGTTTCCCGCAAAATCGGCTCCAGCATGAAAAGTGTCGGAGAAGTCATGTCGATCGGCCGGACTTTCGAAGAAGCGATCCAGAAAGGACTCCGCATGATCGGGCAGGGCGCCCATGGTTTCGTCGGGAACCAGGAATTGGCTGTCGCGGACGTGGATGAAGCGCTCCGGGAGCCGACCGATAAGCGTATTTTGGTGATAGCCAAGGCAATGCAGGCTGGGTATACCGTTGATCAAATCCATGATCTGACCAAGATCGACCGGTGGTTCCTTGACAAATTGGAGAATCTTGTCCGGACCTATGCGGAACTGGGAGCCTATGACACGATTGAAGCCGTTCCTGCCGAATTGCTCCGCGAGGCGAAGCAGCAAGGCTTTTCGGACTTCCAGATCCAGCGCGCCGTGTATCATGATGAAGGCAGCATCATCCAGAACCAGGATAAAGTCCGTACTTACCGGAAAAGCCTCGGCATCGTGCCGGTTGTCAAGCAGATCGACACCCTGGCGGCGGAATTCCCGGCGGCGACGAATTATCTGTACCTTACCTATAACGGAAGTTTCAATGATATAGATTACGAGAATGATAATAAATCAGTTATCGTTCTCGGATCCGGCGCCTACCGCATTGGTAGTTCCGTCGAATTCGACTGGTGTTCCGTCACCTGCATCCAGACAATCCGGCAACAAGGATACCGGGGCGTCCTGATCAATTACAACCCCGAAACGGTCTCCACGGACTATGACATGTGCGACCGCCTGTATTTCGATGAATTGACTTTCGAACGGGTCATGGACATCTACGAACTGGAGTGTCCGCATGGGGTTATCGTTTCCGTTGGCGGCCAGATTCCGAACAACCTGGCGCTCAGGCTGTCCAAGAATCATGTCCCCATCCTGGGCACCCGTGCGGAAGATATTGACAAGGCGGAAGACCGGCACAAATTCTCCAGCATCGTCGACGCCCTCGAAGTCGACCAGCCCAGATGGAGCGAACTGACGACCATCGAAGATGTCGGGCAGTTCATCGACAAAGTCGGTTTCCCCGTCCTGGTGCGCCCTTCTTATGTCCTCAGCGGTGCGGCCATGAATGTCTGCTATGACGAAGATAAGCTGAAGTACTTCTTGTCGCTTGCTGCTGAAGTGTCTCAGGAACACCCGGTTGTTATCAGTCAGTTCATGGAGCGCTGTAAGGAAGTGGAATTTGACGCGGTGGCCGATGACGGCGAGATTCTCGCCTATGCGATTTCGGAACACATTGAATATGCCGGGGTCCACTCCGGTGATGCGACCATCCAGTTCCCGGCGCAGAAACTGTATGTCGAAACCGTCCGGCGGATCAAGAAAATCGCCCGCAAAATCGCCGGGGCGCTGCATATTTCCGGTCCTTTCAACATCCAGTTCCTGGCCAAGGAAAATGAAATCAAAGTCATTGAGTGCAACCTGCGGGCCTCCCGGAGCTTCCCCTTTGTCTCCAAGGTCCTGAAAATTGACTTCATCGAGCTGGCGACCAAGGTTATGCTGGGGATGCATCCTTCCGCACCGCTGAAGAATGCTTTCGACTTGGATTATGTGGGTGTGAAATCCGCCCAATTCTCTTTCGCCCGCCTGGAGGAAGCGGACCCGATGCTCGGTGTGGACATGTCTTCTACCGGAGAGGTCGGATGCCTGGGCGATGATTTGAACGAAGCGCTGCTGAAGTCCATTCTGTCTGTCGGTACGCCGATCCCGCAGAAAGCGATTCTCTTGTCGACGGGTGACCCGCTGCAGAAAGCGGATATGTTGCTGGCATGTAAACTGCTGGCAGAAAAAGGATATCAGTTGTACGCCACCGTCGGTACGCACAAGTATTTGATAGAGAACAGTATCCCGTGCGAACGCGTCTTGTGGCCGAGTGAGTGCGAGAACCCCAATCTCAAGCGTTTCCGCCCGGCGCTGGACCTGATCCGCGATAAGGAGGTCGACTTGGTGATCAATATCCCGAAAAACTTTACGGAGCAGGAGCTTTCCAACGGATTCCTGATCCGGCGGGGAGCCATCGACTTCAATGTTCCTTTGCTGACCAATGCGCGGCTGGCTACCGCCTTTATCCGTGCCTTCTGCTGCATGGCCCCTGAAGAGCTCCAGATTAAATCCTGGGACGAGTATTAGGACAGGAAACGACTTGCATAGAACAAAGGATGGCCTCGAAGTCCAACGGACTGGAAGGCCATCCTTTGTTTTCTACGGCGGAGCGACGTCAGAAGGTGTCGTAATACTTGGCGTCGCGCGGGCTGACTTTGTTCATGTTGTCCAGCAGCGACTGGTTGGTCTGGTACTGGTCCATAATCTGCAGCATGAAATTCATCGCCTCGGTCGGATTCATGTCCGCCAGCAATTTGCGCAGGATCCAGATCCGGTTCGCCTGGTCCGGGCTGTACAGCAGGTCATCCCGGCGGGTACTGGACAGCACGACGTTGACAGCCGGGAAGATACGCCTGTTCGACAAAGTCCGGTCGAGCTGCAGCTCCATGTTGCCGGTTCCCTTGAATTCCTCAAAGATCACATCGTCCATTTTCGACCCGGTCTCGGTCAGTGCCGTTGCCAGGATCGTCAGGGATCCGCCGCCTTCAATGTTCCGGGCAGCGCCGAAGAATCGTTTCGGCTTCTGCAGGGCATTCGCGTCCACGCCACCCGTCAACACCTTGCCGGAGGCCGGCTGGACCGTATTGTAAGCCCGTGCGAGGCGGGTAATGGAGTCCAGCAGGATCACGACGTCGTGGCCGCATTCGACCAGGCGGCGCGCCTTTTCGAGTACCATATTGGCCACCTTGACATGCCTTTCAGCCGGCTCGTCGAACGTCGATGCGACCACCTCGGCCTTCACGCTGCGGCTCATGTCGGTAACTTCTTCCGGCCGTTCGTCAATCAGGAGCACGATCTCATATACTTCCGGATGATTGTCCGCGATGGCGTTGGCTATCGACTTAAGCAGCATCGTTTTACCGGTCTTCGGCTGTGCCACGATCAATCCGCGCTGGCCCTTTCCGATCGGCGTGAACATGTCGACGATCCGGCATGAAATGTCTTTCTCATGCCCATGTCCCAGCAGGTTGAATTTCTCGTCCGGGAACAGGGGAGTCAGGAAATCGAACGGGACCCGGTCGCGGATGAATTCCGGAGTACGGCCATTGATATACTTGATCCGGACCAGGGGGAAGTATTTGTCGCCTTCCTTGGGAGGACGGATCTCGCCGGTCACCGTATCGCCTGTTTTCAGGGCATTGGTCTTGATCTGGTTCTGGGAGACATAAATGTCATCCGGAGAATTCAGGTAATTGTAATCCGATGAGCGGAGGAATCCGTATCCGTCCGGCATGATTTCCAGCACGCCCGTCGCTTCCACGGTCCCTTCAAACTCGATGCGGGGCTGGGGAGCGGGCCTGGGATACTCATTCCGGGGGCCATTCCCGTCCTGACGCTGCGGGAAACCACCTTGCCGGTCCCGCTTGTTGCGCTGCTGGTTGTTATTCTGGAAAGCCTGGTTGCCCCGCGGCTGGTTTTGCTGCGGAGCTTGCGCATCGTCTTGAGCCTCATTCTTCTGCGGGGCTTCTTTCTCCTGCTTCGCCGGTTCGTCAACCATGGCGGCCGGGTCCACTTTCACTGCGGCGGCCTGCGGCTCTGCCGGTGTCTCGGCCGGAGCGGCCTCCTTCTTTTTCTGGCGCGGCTTGCGCGTGGTACCCGCTGTTGCTGCAGGCTTGGTATCTTGTTTGTCTACCGTGGGTTTCGGCGTTTCTTCCGCCTTGACCGGGGCCGCCTCCTTGGCAGGTGCCGGCTCTTCCGACGGCTTCTTTGCCGCCGCCTTGCGGGTACGGGTAGGTTTTTCCGCCTTGGGCTTCACGGCAGCCTCAGGAGCGGCCGGAGCCGCGGTTTCCGCTTCAGGAGTCTCATCTTTGCGCGGACGTCCCCGTTTCCGTTTGGGGGAGGGCGTTTCGGGTTGCTTGGATGTAATCAACGCTTCCTGATCAAGGATAGAATAGCCCAGGGCTTCCTTATCCATCTTTTTGGTCCCCTTGATCCCCAGTTCATCTGCCAGGGCACGGAGCTGATCTTCGGACATCGAATTCAGTTCGAATAAACTGTGTGGCATATAAAAATGATTAAATCAATAACACTCAAACGAGTTGTAATAAAGCTAAGAGCTGTTTAATTGGAAAGTTCCGGACCAGAGAAATCACTGAAAAACGCCGGATCTTATGAACAGCACAAAGATACGAAAAAATCCGGATAAACCTATTATTTATCCCAGTAACTTGTACTTTTCTTGAATTTCAGCAAATCCGCGAGGGCGGAGGCATTGGCGGCAATGCGGAAACTCCAGGACTGCCAGTTCCCGGTAGGGACCCATGAAACGGCAATATTGAAGCAATGCAGGTCATATGTCGCACTGAGCTGGGTCGTCGTCAACTTCATGGCCATTACGTCAAATCCGGAGGTGGCATTCAATGCCATTTTGGGCGTAAGCTTGACATTGCCGTTGATTCCGATCGTCTGCGTGAAGCGGTTGTTTGTAATCAACTGTTCATTCGTGTATTGGTAAGACCGGTTGAAAGAGAATGAATAGTTGAAACTCAGCGACCAGGGGACATTGGGGTTCGTATAATACAACCATCCTCCGGGGATGTACTCGTTCGTAATGGGATGATAGTAAATGCGCTGATAGTACGCGGCCGCGCCTTCCACGCCGCCCCCTCCGCCGCCCTGGGCGTTGGGGTCCTTGCTCCCGTCATTCCCGTTGATGGCGCCTTTCCCGGAAATGGAATAGGACAGCGAAACATTGGCATTCGTCAGGCGCAGGGGGTGCATCCAGCCTTCCTGGACAATGTTGTACCGGTTGATTTTCTGCCCGCGTTCGTTGATGGCATAGGGGTCGAAATTCACGTTGGCATTCAGCCCCAGTTTGCCGAAGACAGACGTAGACATGGTAATGCCGACATTGCTCATTTTCAAGGAGTCCGCCAGCAGGTTATACCCCGTACTGATATTCAGCTGGTCAATCAGTTTGACCTTTTTGATCCCGGCCCCGGTCGTGTCCCGGAGATCCCGGACCTTGGCTTCCAGGTTGTTGCCGATCGACAGGCTCACGCTGCCCGTCTTGCCCTTTCCCGGAGCGGAATAGATCTGTCCCGCATAGATATTATAGTCGTAGTCGACCAGATTCCCCCGGGCATCCGTATACGTCAGCGTCCGCCATCCGTTGGCATAGGTCCCTTTTTCCGGACTGAGGGAGAAAGAGACGGAAGGGGAGATCACATGGCGGATCGCCTGGATCTTGTGCGCACTTCCGAACTGGAACAGACCATAGATCCGGGTGCTCATCGAAGTGCTGAAGGAATAATTCTGGACGATTCCGAGGGTGCTGAACTGCTTGCTGTCGGTATAGGCCACCTTGCCCTGTTCTTCATCATAATAGTACTCCCGGGAGCGGAAGAACCAGTTTTGGGCATAACTGACGCTCGGCGTGAAATTGAAGTACTTCAGCAGGGTGAAATTCGGCAGTCCAATCTGGAAATTGTGGGCCATGCCGTTCTGGAAGCGGTCCAGGAATCCTTCCTGCATGAACTCGCTCGCCTTGAAGTTGATTTTGTTCTGGAGCGTCGTGTTGTAGCCGAAGGAGATCTTCTCGTAGAATTTCTCTTTTCCGACACGGTATTTCTGCTTGAAAGGATAGAAACGGGTGACGGAGAAGGTGATGTTCGGGAGGGTGAAGGCGTAGGAACTGTCACGGGAATTCTGGCTGTGCAACGCATTGAAAGACAGATTGAATTTGCCGTTCCAGTTCTTGGTGTATGAAATGGAGGACGACGCCTGGTTCTGGAGGGCTTCTGTCACGGAGCGGGAATTATACCGGTTGTTGGAGGGGCTGGAGAAGTTCACGGAAGCACTGAAAGTAGACCCCGGATGCATTTTGCTGTCCTGCGAATGGGACCACTTGAGGGCCATGTTCTTGGTCTGGAAAAAGTCCGCACTTCCTTTCTCGCCTGTCTGGTCGTTGGAATAAGTGAACCCGAAATTGCCGTTGAACTTGTAGTTGACCTTGTACCGGGAATTGACGTCCAGACTCCAGGAACCGAGCGTGTAGATGTCGCCGGTCACCGACAAGTCGAAGTGGTTGCCCAGGACGAAATACATTCCCAAATCCCGGAGGTAGAAACCACGGGCACTTTCCTCCCCGAACGTCGGCATCAGCAATCCGGTCGCCCGGCTGGGCCGCTTCGGAACGAATCCGAAGGGGAGCACCAGCGGCAGGGGAACGTCTTCAACGACGGCCCAGGCCGGGCCGAAGACCGTTTTCTGCGAGGGCTTCGTGATGATCTTGGCGGCCGTAAGGTGCAGGTAATAATGCGGCTCGTCCAGGTCGCACACCGTGTAGCGGCCGTTGGTGATGTTGACAGAACGGTCCGGCATCATCTTGATGTTCCGGCCATGGAGCAAACCCTCGTCCTGCTGGGTTACCATATTGGTAATCCGGGCTTTGCGCGAATTGAAATTGTAGCGCAATTCCTCCATGGTATAGGTGGATTTCCCCTCCGTCATGGTCGGCATCCCCTTGATTTCCCCGGTAAGCGTGTCGCGCGTTCCCCGGGCGAAGACCGTCCCTGTCTTCATGTCGTATTCCATGTAATCGGCGGTGAGTTTCAAGTTCCCGTAAGTCACGGAAACGTCGCCGTAGTAATAGGCCTTCCGCTGTCCGTCAGAGAACACTTCCACGACGGAATCCTTTGCGCCGGAAAAGGCCGGATGATCCAGGGAGCTCTGTTTCATCAGGGCCGCGGAATCCACGCGGAACAGGGAATCCGCTTTCCGGATGGAATCGCGCACGGCCAGCAAGGAATCCGAGAGGGGAGGGACACTGTCCCGATTATAGGCAACCGCCTGACTGAAAACATGTTGGTTGCGCCGACGACGATTCCGGTCTTGGGAAAAGCCATCGAAAGCAGAAAACAACAGAACAGCAACGACTGCAGCCAGTAACCACATGCTGCCGCCGCTTCCGGGAATCCTCCTGCCTGTCCTGCGCACGCGAAATACGATTGAATGAAGTTTATTGAACAAATTTTATTATATTCGCGAAATGCAAATATAAGACCATTTTGAAACATTCGCAAAAACATATCGCCCTTCTTCTGCTTCTCCTCCCGATTGTATGCCTGTACAGCGGAGCGCAGAACAAGAAGGAATCGGCCGCATTGGGCCTGAAGACAGTCTGTATCGATGCCGGCCACGGCGGCCATGACGCCGGCTGCATCAGCCGGGACAAGATCAAGACCCAAGAAAAGGATCTGGCGCTCTCGATTGCCCTGTCTCTCCAGAAGAAGATCAAGGCGGCCTATCCGGACGTAAAGGTCATCATGACCCGCTCCGACGACCGTTTCATCGAGTTGGGCGACCGGGCCGCCATCGCCAACAAGGGCGGCGCAGACCTGTTCATCTCCATCCACATCAACGCCGCCAATCCGAAGTCTCCCAATTACAAGCAGGCCAAAGGCTTTTCGATCCATACCCTGGGACAGTCCTCGAACAAGAACCGGGATCTCTTCCAGGCGAACCTTGAGTTGAGCAAGCGGGAGAATGCCGTCATCTTGCTGGAGGAGGATTACAGCACGAAATACGAAGGCTTCAATCCGGATGATCCCGAGTCCTTTATTTTCTTCAACCTCATGCAGAACGCGAACCTGCAGCAAAGCCTGGTTTTCGCCGAAGATGTGGATAAGGCGATGGCCGGCGGCCCGATCCGGACCAACCGGGGCATTTCCCAGAACCCTTTCCTGGTCCTCTGGAAAACGACCATGCCCGCTGTCTTGATTGAATGCGGATTCATTACCAATGAGAGCGACCTGGCCATTCTCCGGACGGAAAAGGGGAGGGCAGGGATCGCCGAGAATATTTTCCAGGCGTTCTCTACCTTCAAGAAGCGCTATGACAGCAGCTTGAATATCAAGGAAACACCGCGCGCGGAACCGGCGCCGGCACCTGCTCCCGAGGTCGAGAAAAAAGCGCCTGCAAAAGAAGCAGCTTCTCCGGCCAAACCGGCAGTGGGAAAGACTTCCGGAAAAGAACCGGCCGCGCAGCAGCCTGCCGGGGTTGTATACGGGACCCAGGTACTGGCTTCGTCAAGGGTAATGAATGCTTCTGATAAATTTTTCAAAGGATACCAGCCCCGCCGTGTTCAGGTCGGAAAGCTGTACAAATACGTTATCGGGACGCAGGAATCTCTGGAAGAGGCGCGGAAAGAGTATGCGCGGATCCGGAAACTTTTCCCGGATTCCTTCATGGTAAAAATTGCGGGTGATTCCGTCGAAAGGATCCGATAAAAAAACACTGTTTTTTTCGTACACATTTCGGTTCTTTTAATCTATCTGAAAATCCTACTTATAAACACCTGCAAGACGACTTTTGAACAATTATATAATTTTGAATTTATCAAAATTGTAAATAAGCAAATTTCGTGTAAAAAGGAAAAATGTATTTAGCTAACATATTGATTTGTAGTAAGATATAATCAATATGATTTCGGAAAACCTTAAACGTTTTTTACTAAAAAAAATTTGAAAATACAATAGGCGCGGAAATTTTTTATAAATAATTTTTCCCACAACTTTGCATTGCATCGAAAAGAGATATGCCCGGCATCCTTTCTTTCGGTGCTTTTTTCACCTACACATGGATACTTTCAACCACACGTCAATCTGGCAGAACTGCCTGCGGCTCATTCGCGAGAATATCGAGCCGAAGAAATATGACACGTGGTTCTCGCCCTTGCGGGCCGTATCCTTCGACAAGATGACGGGGACCATCGTGATCGAAGTCCCGTCTGACTTCCATCGGGAATACCTGGAAGGCGCCTATCTCGACCTGCTGAAAAAAGTGCTGAAACGCGTCATCGGTTCCAACGCGCGGCTGGTATACAAAGTATCTCCCGTCCGGAAGGCGCCGGCACTGACTTTCCCGGCAGCGACGGCGATCACGCCGGTCAACCGGACCGTCTCCGTCAACACCTACCCGACGGCCGGCAACCCGGGGCCTTTCGTTTACCCCGGCCTGAAACGCGTGCAGATCAATCCGCGGCTGAACCCGGTATATAGTTTTGCCAATCTGGTTGAAGGCGAGTGCAACAAAATGGGCATTACGGCGGGCACCAATATTTCGGACGCGCCGGGCAAGACGCCCTTCAATCCGCTCTTCCTTTTCGGTGGCTCCGGCCTCGGGAAAACCCATCTGGCCCAGGCAATCGGTATCGCGATCAAAGAGAAATATCCGGATCTCGTTGTCTTGTATGTAACGGGCAATGAGTTCAAGACGCAATACATGGATGCCGTGAACGTCCGGAACAAGCTGACGGATTTCCTGGCCTATTACATGAAAATCGACGTGCTGATCGTGGATGATATCCAGGACCTGTTGGGGCAGGGCTCCCAGAACGCCTTCTTCAACGTGTTCAACCACCTGCACAAGTACGACAAACAGCTGGTATTCACTTCGGACCGGGCTCCCGTCGACCTCCAGAATTTCGAAGAGCGCCTGCTGACCCGCTTGAAATGGGGATTGTCCGTCGAACTGCAGCGGCCCGACTATGCCACGCGCCTGAAGATGCTGCGGGAACGCTGTTTCCGGGAAGGAGTCCAGATCGATGAAGAGGTCCTCGCTTTCCTGGCCGGCCGGATCAAATCCAATTTCCGGGAGTTGGAAGGCGCATTGATCTCGCTGATCGCCCGCGCAACCCTGATCCACCAATCCATTACGGTCGAGCTTGCCGAGCAGATTACCCAGCAGATTGTCGGGGCGCAGCAGCAGCACATCACGATCGACAGTGTCCAGAAAGTCGTCTGCGATTATTTCAACATAACCCGCGACACCCTGCTGTCCAAATGCCGCAAAAGGCAGATTGTCCAGGCACGGCAGATCGCCATGTACATGAGCCGCAACCTGATCAATTGCTCGCTGGCGACCATTGGTGCCGAACTGGGCGGGAAGGACCACGCCACGGTCCTGCATGCCTGCACGACGGTCAGCGACCTGATGTCCACAGACAAGACATTCCGGCAGTATGTGACGGATATCGAGAACCTTCTCGTCCCTGTCCGCTGACGGTCGAAATATTTTAGCCATGGATTCCAAGACTGTGTTAGAAATCTTCCGGGAGATCACCAAGATTCCCCGGGAGTCCGGCCATGAAGAGCCGATGACTCAATATTTATGCGATTTTGCCCGTTCACACGGATTCCCATTCAAGATGGACGAGACAGGCAATGTCCTGATTACCCGTCCGGCCTCCAAGGGGAAAGAGTGGATTCCGACCCTTGTCCTGCAGAGTCACCAGGACATGGTCTGCGAGAAAAACGCCGGCGTCGACCATGATTTCTCCAAGGATCCGATCCGCTTTGTCATCGAAGACGGTTGGATGATTGCCAAGGATACCACACTCGGCGCGGATGACGGAATCGGCATCGCTGCATCTCTTGCGTTGATTTCCAGCGATTTGCCAATGGGAAAAATCGAATGTCTCTTCACGATCTCCGAGGAGACGGGAATGGACGGAGCCATGGCGCTGGAACCCGGATTCTTCACGGGAAAGACGCTGATCAACCTGGACTCCGAAGACGAAGGCCAATTATTCGTCGGATGCGCGGGCGGCGTCAACACCATCGCGACGTTCCATTACACCTGCGAGCCGGTGGAAAAGAACAATAAACTGCTGAAGATCCGGCTTTTCAACGCAATCGGCGGGCACAGCGGAGACGATATCAACAAAGAGCGGGGGAATATGGTCCAGCAACTGGCCCGGTTCCTCTATACACAACGCGGCACTGCGATGCAGCTCGTTTCGATCCACGGGGGAGGCAAGCACAATGCCATCGCCCGGGAAGCGGAAGCCACGGTCGCCGTGCCGGATCCGGATGCGTTTACCCAGGCTTTCCAGCAGTTCGGAGAAGCCCTCCGGAAAGAGTTCGCCACCTCGGATCCGGATATCCGGTATTCCGTGTCCGACGCAAAAGCCTGTGAGCAAGCCATTGACGCCGATTCAGCCCGGCGCCTGGTCGCCGCACTCGTGGCGGTCCACCACGGTGTTTTGGCCATGAGTCAGGACATTCCCGGCCTTGTGGAGACCTCCAACAACCTGGCATCTGTCAAGATGACGGCGCCCGGAGTCATCGAGGTGTGCACCAGCCAGCGCAGCTCGAGCGAATCCGCCAAACAGTTCATTGCCGACAAGATAGAAGCCTGTTTCGTCCTCGCAGGGGCGGACGTGCGCCGGAGCGACCCCTATCCGGGCTGGAAACCGGACATGTCCTCGAAAATCCTGAAAGATACAGTAGAATCCTACCGGAGACTCTTCGGCAAGGATCCGGAAGTCAAAGCCATCCATGCCGGACTGGAATGCGGCCTCTTCCTGGAGAAATTCCCGGATCTGGACATGATTTCTTTCGGCCCGACCCTGCGTGGGGTACATGCCCCTGGAGAGAAACTGGAACTGGCTTCCAATGAGAAGTTTACGGCTCTCCTGGCCGATGTTGTCACCCATTTTTCCTGATAAGATGCCGCTCGTAGCCCCCTCCCTGTTGTCCGCCGACTTCCTCCATCTGGAAGAAGACGTCGCCTTTGTGAATGAACACGCGGACCTGTTCCATCTGGATGTGATGGACGGGATCTTCGTGCCCAACCTTTCCTTCGGTTTCCCCGTTGTCGAAGCGGTCGCCGCACGGGCGCGCAAGCCCTTGGATGTCCACCTGATGATCGTGCATCCGGAGCGGTACATCGAACGTTTTGCCGCCGCAGGCGCCTCCATGATCAGTTTCCACCTCGAAGCCGCAGAAGATGCCGGCATCGATCCGGCAGTCCTGCTCGACAAACTCCATGCACTGGGCGTCCGAGCCGGACTGGCAATCGACCCGGACGTACCGGTCAAGAGCCTTTTCCCCTTTATCGGGAAGGCGGATTTCATGCTGGTCATGTCGGTGTTTGCCGGTTTCGGCGGGCAGAAATTCATTGAGGAAACCTATGACCGGATCGCTGCGCTCCACGAGGAAATCCGCCGGCAAAATGCACCGTGCCAGATCGAAGTGGACGGAGGCGTGTCCCCGGCGAATGCGGCTGCCCTGGCCCGCTGCGGGGCCGGAATCCTGGTTGCCGGCAGTTCTGTCTTCAAAGCGGCCGACCGGGTACAGGCCGTCGAACAGATGCGGGGTCAGAGGATGTAGCTGATTTCCTTGAATCCGAAAGCATTGATTTGTCCGTCAGGCATTTCCACAAGGAGATTTCCTCCTTCGGAAATGCCTTTTATCCTTCCTTGGAAGACCTGTCCGCTGCGGCAATCCGTGTAAGCGTGCCACTCTCCCAAACGGTACAGGTCGCTCAGGTAATCCTGGCGCAGCGCCGCTTTCCCTTCCGGCGTGCAAAGGCGGAGCAATTGTTCCGCCAAACAGTCGCACACACCCTGCAACGACGATTCCGGATCATACATCTGCCCGGTGACCATCCGCAGGGAAGTCGGATTCATCAATTCGGGCGGGAAATCTATTTGGTTGAGATTCAATCCGATCCCGATGATGCAGGAGGAGATGTTCCCCCGGGCATCCAACTGGTTTTCAATCAGCATGCCGCAAATTTTCCGGTCCCCGACATAGATGTCATTGGGCCATTTGATCCGGCAGGGAACACCCTGTCCCCGGACAAAGGAGGAAACGGCCTGTGTCGCCGCTTCGCTGATCGGGAACTGCTCCGCCGCGCTGATGGAGGGGAAGGGTGGCGTCCCCGGTTTGAACATCATGGAAAAAGTCAGGTTTTCTCCGGCGGCACTCTTCCAATGATTCCCGCGCTGGCCGCGGCCGGCCTCCTGGTATCTGGCAGCCAGAACTGACAGATTGTCAAAGTCGGAAATGTGCCTTGCAAGTTCATTATTCGTGGAATCAATGGTTTCCACCCATTTTATTTGCACCCCTTTTTCCATTGGTTCGGAATTTGTGTTATATTTGTATGATTAAGCAAATTTAAACCATAATTATGAGAAATACTACCGTTTTGAAGGTCATCACGGATGCAATGTTGGAAAAGAAGGCAAAGAATGTGGTATCCCTTGATCTTCGGCCGATCGAGACGGCCATCTCGGACTGGTTCGTCGTCTGCAATGCAGATTCGACAACCGCTGTTGCGGCCATTGCGGACAATGTCATTGTGAAAATGCAGGAAAAATGCGGCTTGAAGGTTCTCCGGATGCAGGGTCTGGAGAACGACTTCTGGATTATCCTCGATTACGGGGATTTTGTCGTCCACATTTTCCTGAGCGAATATCGCGAGTTTTACCGTCTCGAAGACCTGTGGGCGGATGCGCCGCGCAAAGAATATGTCGATGAACCGAAGGCGCCTGCCAAGACGTCTTCCGTACGGGTAAAGCCGAAGGCCGTCACCAAGGTCCGTGCTGCTGCACGCAAGAAGACTCCGCAAGAATAACCGATCATCCTTAGATTCGTCATACATGCCTGAAAATGAGAACCGGCCGAAGCGCAAGGTCGTAAAAATCAATATCGGTTTCTCCTGGTTTTATATCCTGCTGGTCGCCGGCATCATCTGGATGCTGAGCAGCCAGGGAGGCGCCAACCCGCAAAAAATCGAATGGCCGCAGGTCAAGACCATGATTGCGGAGGGGGATGTCAAGGAGATTTCCTTTGTCCGGAATGATTTCAAAGGGGAAATCACGGTCCGTCCCGAGCGGCTGGCGAAATACGCCGATCTGTTCGGCGGGACGGTGCCGCCCCGTTCCCCGCATTTCATCTTCCTGGTTTCCAATAAATTCAACCCTGAGGAAGAATTTGCTGCGCTGAGCGAGGGACTGACTCCGGAATCTTCCTTCAAGTATGAGCTGGTCAATAACGACCGGGTTTGGAGCGATGTCCTCGAGTGGCTCATTTTTCCGATCCTGCTGATCCTGATGTGGGTCTGGATGTTCCGCGGACTGGGCCGCAACATGGGCGGCGGAACGCCCGGCGGTGCCGGCGGCGGCATTTTCAACGTGGGAAAATCTACGGGGAAACTGGCCGACAAGAACCAGGTCAATGTCACGTTCAAGGATGTGGCCGGCCTGTATGGGGCCAAGGAAGAAGTCATGGAAATCGTTGATTTCCTGAAGAATCCAAAGAAATATACCGCCCTGGGCGGAAAGATTCCCAAGGGGGCGCTGTTGGTCGGCCCTCCCGGAACCGGCAAGACGTTGCTGGCCAAGGCAGTGGCGGGCGAGGCCAATGTCCCGTTCTTCTCGATTTCCGGCTCGGACTTCGTCGAAATGTTCGTGGGCGTAGGGGCATCCCGGGTCCGCGACTTGTTCCGGCAGGCCAAGGAGAAGGCCCCTTGCATCGTGTTTATCGATGAAATCGATGCCGTGGGACGCGCCCGGGGCAAAAACGTCGGATTCTCTTCCAATGACGAACGGGAAAATACCCTGAATCAGCTTCTTACGGAGATGGACGGGTTCGACACCAATTCGGGCGTCATTATTCTCGCGGCGACCAACCGCGCGGATATCCTGGACAAGGCTTTGATGCGTGCCGGACGGTTCGACCGCCAGATCCACGTGGAATTGCCGGAGCTCAAGGAACGGGAAGAGATTTTCCAGGTCCACATGCGGGGCCTGAAGGTTTCTCCGGATTTCGATGTGACTTTCATGGCCAAGCATACGCCCGGATTCTCCGGTGCGGATATCGCCAATGTCTGCAATGAAGCCGCATTGACTGCAGCGCGCAAGAACAAGACAGAAATCGACAAACAAGACTTCCTGGATGCGGTCGACCGGATTATCGGCGGTCTGGAGCGGAAGAATTCCACCATCATGACACCCTCTGAGAAGAAGACGACTGCGTACCATGAGGCCGGTCATGCCGTTGTCGGCTGGCTGCTGCCGTATTCCGACCCGGTATTCAAGGTGAGCTTGATTCCGCGCGGAGATGCCCTGGGCCTGACCTGGTACCTTCCGGATGAACGGAAAATCTGGTCGAAGTCATTCATGGTCGACCGGATGTGCGCCCTGATTGCCGGCCGGGTTGCCGAAGAAATCATCAACGGGGAACCGGCCACGGGTGCCCTCAATGACCTGGAGCGCCTGACGCAGATGGCGTACAGCATGGTCCAGTATTATGGAATGAGTGAAAAAGTAGGAGCGGTATCCTTCTACGATTCCACCGGCGCACGCGGTTACGATCTGACAAAGCCGTACAGCGAAAAAACCGCCGAATTGATTGACCAGGAGGTCAAAGACTTGGTGGCGTCGATCCATGACCGGACCTTGCAGCTGCTGCAGGAGAACCGGGACGGTTTCGAACAGATTGCCATGCTTCTTCTGGAAAAAGAAGTTATCTTTGCAGAAGATATGGAGCGGATTCTCGGCCCGAAAGTAAAACCCGCTGAAGAAGCCGCAACGGAAACACCTGCCTGAACCCATGAACAATACTGTCAAACGTTCCATCTCAGGGATCGGCTTCATCGGCATGATGTTGCTGGGTCTCCTGGTGAATAAATTCCTCTTCGCCATTTTGATCATGTTCATCATGGGGGCGATGCTGGCTGAATTTTACCGGATGACGATGGGGCAGCAGTACCGGTTCTCGCGTGTCCTGTCCATTTTCGCGGGGGAAGTTCTTTTCCTGCTGTTTTTCCTGCATTGTGCGTACGGGCTGCCGCTGGAATATGTCGTCCTGGGCTTCCTGCCGCTGTTTGTAGTTATGTCCAATTCCTTGTATGTCAAGGATAAAGACGAATTCTGGAAATTCTCCTTCATCTATACGGGCATCTTGTACATCAGCATCCCGCTGGCCTTGTCCAACCTGATCGTGTTCTCGCATCAGGTATTCAACGGGTTGCCGATGCTCTGCTTCTTCCTGATTATCTGGGGCTCGGATGTCGGCGCTTACATTTTCGGAATCTCCCTGGGCCAGAAATACGGAAAAAAATTGTTCCCGTCCGTCTCTCCCAAGAAATCCTGGGTCGGATTCTGGGGCGGCATGCTCTGTGCCATCCTGACGGCCTGGGCCCTGAAATATTTCGGCTTGATCGAATATCCGACCCTGCACTGCGTGATTCTCGCGATGGTCATGCATGTCGCCGGGGTGTACGGAGACCTGTTCGAATCCCAGTGGAAACGGTGCTATGACCTGAAAGATTCGGGGAATATCATTCCCGGCCACGGCGGCATGCTGGACCGGTTTGATTCCACGCTGTTCGCCATCCCGGCCGGAGTCCTGTATCTGGTCGCATTCAACCTGATTTGATTCCCGCTATGAAAATCGACAAAGATTGTTATTCCCTGATTGCCGGTTATTTGCTTGGTACGGCGGTATTTGCAGCACTCGTCTGGTGGTTGGTCCCGTCCCTGTGGTGGCGGATTCCGCTGCTGGTACTGGCGCTTGTCTTTGCCTTTTTCATCGTTTGGTTCCACCGTGTTCCGAACCGGGAAAAGGTTGGGGGACCGACCATTGTCACTTCGGTCGCTGACGGCAAAGTCGTTATCGTTGAGAAAGTCTACGAGAAAGAATACCTCCGGCAGGAATGCATCCAGGTCTCCGTCTATATGAATTTTTTCGACGTCCATGCCAATTTCTGGCCGGTGAGCGGGAAGATCAGCTATTATCAGTATCACCCCGGGAAGTATTTGCTGGCATTCCTGCCCAAAGCCGCCGAGGAGAACGAGCATTCTTCCGTAGCGGTCAGCACCGACCATGGAGAGGTGTTTTTCAAACAGATAGCCGGAACCTTCGCCAGAAGGATCGTGTGCTATGCAAAAGAGGGGATGGAGGTTGAGTCCGGAGCGCAATGCGGCATCATCAAATTCGGGTCCCGCATCGATATGTTCCTCCCGTTGGGCGCAGACATCAAGGTCCAGGTCGGCGATTTGACACGCGCCTGCGAAACCGTCATTGCTGAGATTTAGCAGCCGCTTCGATCAATTCCACCAACCGGTCGACCGCTTCCTCTTCCGGGACATGCCGCAGGACTGGCGTTTTTCCCTGATAGATCGATACTTTTCCATTTCCTTCGCCGACATACCCCCAGTCGGCGTCGGCCATTTCGCCCGGCCCGTTTACGATGCACCCCATCACGGCGATGACCATGCCTTTCAAATGTGCTGTCCGGGCTTTCACCTTCTCAAAAGCATCCTGCAGATTGTACATGGTCCGGCCGCAACCGGGGCAGGCGATGTATTCCGGCTTGTAAAAACGGCGGCGGGAAGCCTGCATCAATTCATCTGCCAGATAGGAGCCGATGCCGGATTCTTCGATGGATACGGGGCTGCCGTTCTCGTCCAGATAGGTCCCGTGCAGGGTTATGCCGTCAATTTCCCGGTCCAGCAGCGGACGGCCGAAATCACAGGCGGCATCCAGCAGCAGGCGTTCCCGGGAGGGCGCTTCATACCAGGCGGAAGCCACGCGGTTCTCCAGCTGCATGCGGTTCATGGAAGAACGGAGCGGCCCCCTGTAACGCGCAGCCAAATAGCGGGCAACCGGAATTTCGCAGACCGGGTCTTCCGTCAGGGAGACGCGGACGGTATCGCCCAAGCCCTTGGAGAGGAGGGAGGAGATGCCGACACAGGACTTGATCCGTCCGGAATCTCCGTTTCCGGCTTCCGTCACCCCGACATGGAGCGGGAAAACATGGCCGCTCTTTTCCATCGCCTGGGCAAGGAGTCGGTAAGCCTGCACCATGACCACGGTATTGCTGGCTTTCAGGGAGACGACCACATTGAAAAAGTCATTCTGTACACACAGGTCCAGCCATTCCATCGCAGCTGCAGCCATGCCCTCCGGGGTATTCCCATACAGCGAAGTGATCCTTTCGCCGAGCGATCCATGATTCAGTCCGATGCGGATGGCCGTCCCACAGGACCGGCAGACTTCCACGAGGCTGGCGAATTGCCGGCAGGCCTGGGCATGATCCCGATGGAAATTGCCCGGGTTGATCCGGACTTTTTCCACGAATGGCGCCACGGCGATGGCGCATGCTGAGGAAAAATGAATGTCAGCAACCAACGGAACGGACACACCGGCCGCTTCCAAACCGGCACGGATGGCCTTGACATGTTCCACATCCGCCAGGGAAGGAACCGTAATCCGAATCAGGGACGCACCCGCTTCGTAGAGCGCAATGCACTGTCTGACAGTTGCTTCTATATCTGAAGTATGGGTGTTGCACATCGTCTGGACGACGATGTCAGCATCGGGGCCGATAGACAGGCCGCCGACATGGGCCGTATAGTAGTGTGTCATTTGGTCTTGTTTTCTTCCTGCGGCGCTTCTTTCTCCTGTTTTTCAATCCGCAGGCGCGCCTGCCGGGTGTCTTCTTTCAGCCGCGCCGCCTCGGCCGCCACCGTTTCCTCCGGAGGGAAGACCCGTTCGTACGCTTCGCGCCGGAGCGCCGCCCGGGTCTTTCCGGTCCGCTTCGTCAGCTGGAAATGAAGGCCCGCGGAAATGACGATATCGAAAGGCGTCGCGAAGCGATAATAATACTGGCTGTAATAGTCCGGATCATACAGGGATCCCAGTCCGTACCGAACCATGGCGGTCAGGTGCAGCTCCACGGGATCCAGGAAAAACCCGATGCCGCCCCCGCCTTTCAAGCCATAATCCAGCCGGCGGTCATAGTCGTAAAAGTTATCCTTATACTCGTCCGGAACCCCATACCCTTCGCGGTGCACCTTCTGCCGGTATCCGCCGTAACAGCCCAGGCCAGCCATCAGTTTGAAGTGCCAGACATCCACGTGGAAATGCGCGAGGGCAGGGATTTCGATATAATCATACACCGTATGCGTCGCGCCGTCGACCGACGGCGTGTATCCTTCTTCATCCTTCTTGAACTGGTAGCCGTCCTGTCCGTAGAACGCGCCGACCTGGACTCCGAAATACGGCATGTACCCGAACATTTTCCCATAGCGGGTATACATGATCCCATATACGCCGGGAAGCACCAATTGTGTCTGTTTCTTGGGCGGGTTGAACGTCATCTTGTTCAATCCGACACCCCATTGCACGCCGATCATGGAATAGTCGTTGATCATCAAGGCTTTCTTGATGTTGACCGTGTCCAGGAAAGCGTCCGTCAGCGAATCCGCCAGCACGAGTTTCAGGCTGTCCGACGCCTGTTTGTTCCGACGCTCTTTCCTCGGAGAACCGAAGGCAGGGGGCAGCACCGCGAGCAGCGCCAGCAGCAGGAGCAGGATTCCTGCGTGATATCTTTTCATCATGTCTATCATTGCCGGAACAATTGCGCCACGTCAATATGCTGCTGCATCTGCGTGCCAACGGGAACTTGTATAACATAGGATCCATCCCGGAGCCTGTAGAACTTGACTTTTTCCGGCTGGCGGTGCCCCAGAAGGTTGCCGGTATCGACCATGCCGTTCTTGTTCTTGTCTTCGGTGATGCGGATAGAATATTTTCCTTCCTTCAGGTATGGGAACTCCAGGGGCCCGTCCGATTCAATCAGGTATTGACGCAGGACTTTATCTCTTTTCTCGTTCAGCAGATCGACGATGTACCGGTTGTTTACGCCCGTCAAATCCAGCGTAATCGAACTGAGTTTGTCGTCCTTAGGCAGGGAGACTTTCACCTCCGTACTGTCATTGTAGAATCCGTTGATGTCCCGGAAACCCCGCCAGGGGACTTTCAACTTGTACTCATATCCGGCCTGCAATTTCGCCTTCGGCATCAGGGTATATTTCCGGAGATTGAGGGAATCCCGTGTTACGGAGAACTCCATCCGTTCCTCCTGCTGCCGGGGATTGATGCCAATCAGGGAAACCGAATCGAACATCTCGTAGATGATCGGCTGCTTGAACTCAAAGATAAATCCGTATTGCTCAACTGTTTCCGGCGGCGCCAAAACATTCAGGACACAGATGGTATCCTCATGTTTGAGATTCCGGCGGGCACTCTTTGAGGCAGTCTTGGATTTTTTCTCCATGGCCAGCCGAAGATGTTCGACCGAGGGTTTGGGAAGCCCCAGGGAATCGGTTTTCAAATAGTCTACGAACACATGAAGCGTATCGGGCATGCGCCGGCGGTCGTTGACCCAAATCTCCATGCTGTCCCGCTGGATATTGAACTGCGTAATCACGCGATTGCCCGGAAAACCGCCGATCCACAGGGAGTCGACCGCTGCATTGGGGGCCATGAAGGTCACATAAGCCGACCGGTCCCCGGTCCGCATCCGGTTCCGGATCATCTGGCGGGAGGGCTTTTCACGGAACAGGAGCATCTCGTATTCTTCCTTCCGGGCCATGCAGTGCAGGGTGTCCTTCATGTCGTATTTCAACAGCTCGGGCAGCGTGTCCAGCGCGACAATCTTCGGAACAATGACGCTGTCGACAAATGCAATCAGATCATTTTCAGAATCATACAGATTATCCGCAGCGGCATCCCGCATGGCATACAAGCGGTAAGGGCCCGTGCCGATGTTCCGCAGGGCGAAGAAGCCCCAGTCGTCCGTTTTCATGGCGGCATCCGGCCGCTTCAGGAAAACGGCAGAGTCCGCCAAATCCTTGTACAGCATCACCGTGGCGCCCTTGACAGGTTGGAGTGTATTGCAGTCGCGCACGACGCCGGTCACCACCATGGAGTCGATCTGTTCGCCGGTGGAAAAAACCAAGGTATAGCCGGGGAAGGGATTCCCTTCATTGTTGTCTACGATCGCACCGGTCAGGTCCAGGGTATAGGTCGTATTCTCCTGCAGGTCCGATTCGAAAGTGATGACAAGCGATTTGCCGCGCATCTTGTATTTGGGAGATTTCTCCAGAGGGGGAGAGAGGAAGATTCCCTTGGGATCCTTCACCTTGACATACTCGTCGAAGGATATGGAAATCTGCGTTCCGTGCACTGGGACCCGGGTCGTGCCGGGAAGCGGGCGGATGTTGGTGATGAACGGCGGAATGGTATCTTTCAGGCCACCGGACGGGGGCGTTGTCGTGTTGGCGCAGGAATTCCCCACAAATGCAAGCCCCAGCAGGGCGGCGATGGGGACCGCGAGTAGCAAATATGAAACGATCTTTCTCATTCTCAGTTCATTCTAAATATCCATGCGCATGACGTCCTGGATGCCTTCGATACGGGAAAGATGGGAAATGATTTCCTCCAGGACCCGCCGGTCCCGCACCTGCATGTCGATATAACCTTCAAAAATACCGCCGTCCACACCCAGGATCAGTTTGCGCATGTTCACTTCCATCACCAGGGAAATGTACCGGGTAATGTCGCTCAGCAAGCCGATCCGGTCGATGCCGCGCAGGGAAATCCGCACCAGGAACGACTCTTCCATGGGAGACAGTTCATCCAGTTTGACGATCCAGTCCCCATGCTTGGAGGCCAGGCTCTCCGCGACGCTGCAGGTCTTCTTGTGTACAGTAATTGTGCCATCCGGCATCCGGAATCCGACGACGGAATCCCCGGCGATCGGGTTGCAGCAGCTGGCATATACGTATTTTTCCTTGCTGTTCCCGGCCTGGGCGGCGGCGAGGACGGCTTCGAATTTGACCATTCCCAGCGAGTAGCGGAAATACAGCTCATTGGCGCCGCCTACATCTAAGTCGCGGGCAATCCGGCTGTATTGGCGGGAAGAAAGCCGGAGCCCAGCCGCTGCGAGATTCTCTTCCAAGTGTTTCCGCCCGGAAGCGATCAGGGCGGGACGCTCGGGACGGAAATAGTCAAGGACCAGGTTCCGGGCGTGGCGGGTCTTCAGGAATTGGAGCCACTCTTTCTGCGGGACCCCTTTTTCCGCCGTGATGATTTCCACCTGGTCGCCCGTCTTCAACACATGGGAAAGCGGAACCAGGCGCATGTTCACCTTCGCCGCAATGGCTTTGTTGCCAATCTGCGTGTGGATCTGGTAAGCGAGGTCCAAAGCCGTCGCTCCTTTCTGGATTGTCTTCTGGTCGCCTTTCGGGGTGAACACAACGATATCCGAGGCGATCAGGTCGTTGTGGATGATATCCAGCAATTCCAGGGCGTTGATGTCCGGACTGACCAGGATCTCTTTGACGGCCGTGAGCCATTTGTCCATTTCACCCTCATTCTCACTGATATAGCCGTCTTTTTTATAAGCCCAGTGGGCGGCGATGCCTTTCTCCGCAATGTCGTCCATCCGCCGGGACCGGATCTGCACCTCGATCCAGTTCCCCTTGTGACTCATCAGGGTGCAGTGCAAGGCCTCATAACCATTGCTTTTGGGATGCTTCACCCAGTCGCGGACCCGGTCGGGCTTATACCGGTAAATCCCGGTAATGATGGAGAAGACATGGTAACACTGGTCGCGCTCGGTTTCCTTGGAAGAGGAATCGGGCTGGAAGATGATCCGGACCGCATACAGGTCGTAAACCTGTTCGAACGGGATGTTCTTCGTCGTCATCTTGTGCCAGATCGAGTACGGCGTCTTGACGCGCTTACGGATCTCGAACTGGAATCCCGCCTGGCGGAGTGTTTCTTCGATCGGCAAGATGAATTCGTCAATATCCCGCCCCTTGTCGGACAGGTCGCGGTTGATCTTGGCGCTGATATCATTGTAGGCATCCGGTTCCTTATAGCGGAGCCAGATGTTTTCCATCTCGGATTTCACCTCATACAGGCCAAGCCGGTGGGCGAGGGGGATGAAGATGAACATCGTCTCGCTGAGGATCTTGTCCCGTTTGTATTCCGGCATGTATTCGATGGTGCGGCAATTGTGGAGCCGGTCCGCCAGCTTGATCAGGACGACCCGGACATCGTCGTTCATCGTCAGGAGGATCCGCTTGAAATTCTCCGCCTGGAGGCTTTCGTTGCTCATCCCGCTGCGGCGGTCCTGGGTATCGAGCACATTCTTGATCTTGGTCAGGCCGTCGACCAGCGACGCGATCTTTTCCCCGAAATGGCGGCGCAGGTCATCCACCGTATAGTCCGTGTCTTCTACGACATCATGCAGGAGAGCGGCGCAGATCGACTTATATCCCAGGCCGATATCCGAAACGACAATCTTGGCGACAGCGATCGGATGCAGGATGTAGGGCTCGCCGGAGCGGCGCCGCACATTCTTATGTGCCTCGCAGGCGAAATCGAAGGCTTTCTGCACGACATCCAACTCATTCTCATCCGCACAGCGCTTGCGGGCAGCCTCTTTCAGCTCCGCATATTCACGGGCGATGACTTCGAAATCTTTCTGTGAAAACTCGGATATACTCATAATGACAGTTCTTCGGGAATCTCATGGGGTTCACCGCCCGCCCGCTCCCGGACCTCTCTTTCCTGCTCACCGATGATCTGGAAAGAGCGGGTGAACTGGACGCCGAAAATGATGATCAGCCATCCGAAACGGAGCCATAGGAGGAAGAGGGGAATGGCGGCAATCGTCCCGTAGACGGCATTCAACCGGCTCACCATCAACTGGGTTTCCAGATAGAGGTATTGGAGCAAAGTGAATGCGACACCGGAAAGAAGGGCCGCTTTCAGGGCATAGCGGTAGTAAACCTTGGTATTGGGAATATATTTGTACATGGCGGACAGGGTGAAGACGGTGACGGCACCGAAAACAACCCAGCCCAGGAAAGATTTGACCCGGTCGGTCACACCGACGATGTTCGGCAGGATCAGGTCCAGGACATGGGAATAGACCACCGATCCCGTAAAGAAAATGACGATCATGAAGGGAATGATCAGGATGATCGCCAAGTCCACGAGGTAACTCCGTCCGCGCGTACGGTTCTGCGGGATTTCCCAGACCAGGTTGAAGACCTTTTCCACCCGGTCCATCATCCAGACAATGAGCCAGATGAAGAAGAGGGCATTGACCAGTCCGAACACCCCGGACTGAGCCGTGGCTAGGATGTTGTCCGCCGCCCGGACGATCCAGGCCACGAACGGATTGTCTTCGCCGAAGTTGCTGAACAGGAGATTCTGCAGGCGGAAGTCCAGGTCGAGTCCGCCGGTCAGGGCGAAGCAGACCGCCAGCAGGGGGATGACCGCCAGCGTGCAGAAATAGCAGAGAGATACCGAGAGCAAGCCCACATTGTTCCGGTCGATGTGCTGGATGGCGTTCAAGACAACCTTGGCGTCACGGACCAGGCGGGCCTTCTGCTTGGAAAGGGAAAGCATGTCCAAATGCCAGATATCCACGCGCACAAACTGCCGGATTCTACGTATGAGGGGTTTGATGATCATTCCGTATCGATTAAACCATTCCGCCGAATAAATCAGTCCATTGCTCTTCAGGCTCCTGTTTCTCCGCCTCCTTGCCGGTATCTGAAGACGTTTCTCCGATCATTTCCAGGAATTCCGGCTCGCTCAGCACAGGAATCCCCAAATCGGCGGCTTTTTTCATTTTCTCCGGTCCCGGTTTCTCTCCGGCGAGCAAATACGATGTCTTTGCGCTGACGGAAGACGTGTTCTTCCCGCCATGCCGCTCCACCAGGGCTTTCATTTCGTCCCGGGAGCGGGAGAAATTTCCGGAAACGACGATGCTCTTCCCGGAGAGGACTCCGGAAACGGTTTCGGCCGGAGCTTCCGTCGAAAAACGGAGCCCGGCGGCTTTCAAGGCCTCCAGATTCTCCTGGTTACGCGGATCGCGGAACCAGTCGTGGATACTCTGTGCAATGACTCCGCCGACATCGGGTACGGCGGCCAGCTCCTCCAGGGATGCCGCAGCGACCGCGTCTATATTTCCGAAATGGCGCGCCACTTCCTTCGCCGTGGTTTCTCCGACATGGCGGATGCCCAGGGCAAACAGGACCCGCTCGAAAGGGACCTTCCGGGATTCCTGCAAACTGTCCAGGAAACGGCTGGCCGCCCGTTCTTTCCATCCGTCCAGCGACACCAACTGGTCAGCGGTCAGGCGATAGAAATCCGCCGTCCTGCGAACCAGGCCCCGGTTGTACATTTGTTCAATCGTCGCGTCTCCGGCAATGACATTCATCGCCTTCCGACCCAGGAAATGGACCAGCAAGCCCTTGATCTGCGTCGGGCAGCCTTCCGTGTTGGGGCAGAAATACTTCGCCTCATCCTCGGCTTTGACCAGCGGTGTGCCGCAGTCGGGGCAGACCTTCGGGAATTCCGGGACAGGCGTTCCTGCCTCGCGCCGGGACAGATCCACGCCGGTGATTTTCGGGATGATCTCGCCGCCTTTTTCCACATAGACATAATCCCCGATCCGGATGTCCAGCAAGGCCATCTGGTCGGCATTGTTCAGCGTGGCACGTTTGACCAGCGTCCCGGAGAGCTGGACGGGATCCAGGTTGGCGACCGGAGTGACGGCTCCCGTACGGCCGACCTGATAGTCGATTGAAAGCAGACGGGTCGCCACCTCTTCCGCCTTGAACTTGTATGCCACCGCCCAGCGGGGGAACTTGGCCGTGTAGCCCAGCTGGTGCTGGGACTCCATTTCATTGATTTTGATGACGATGCCGTCCGTCGCATAGGGGAGCGTCCGCCGCCGGGTATCCCATTCCCGGATATAGGCCTCTATTTCATCGATATCCTTGCAAATGCGGCGATGCTCCGACACCGGAAGGCCCCAGGATGCCGCCGCATCCAGCGCCCGGCTGTGGGTCGGGAAATCCACGCTGCCTTCCGGAATGTGATACAGGGTACACCACAACCCGCGGCGTCCCACCTCTTCACTGTCCAGGAGTTTCAGGGAGCCGGATGCGGCATTGCGCGGATTGGCGAAGGGCGCGTCGCCCACCTCTTCCCGCTCCTGGTTCAGGCGCTCGAAAGAGGCGTAGGGCATCAGGATTTCCCCGCGGATTTCGAATTCTTCCGGCCATCCGCTTCCTCTCAGTTTCCGGGGGATATTGCTGATCCGTAGCACATTGCGAGTCACGTCGTCACCGACGACACCGTCCCCGCGGGTCAGGGCACGGAACAACTGTCCCTTCCGGTAGGTCAGGCAGATGGCCGTGCCGTCGAATTTCAATTCGCAGCTGTAGGTAAACCCGGTTTTCAGCGCCTGGGATGCCCGCCGTGCGAAGTCTTCGACCTCGGCAATGTTATAGGTATTGGCGAGCGAAAGCATCGGATAACGGTGGGGGAGCTGGGCGAATTCCCGGCCGGCTCCTTTCCCGCTGCGGTCATCCGAAAGCGGACCCGCTTCCAGGTCGCTGCCGACCCGGTGGGAAGGGGATTGCGGATCATCGAATTCGGGATAGGCCCGTTCCAGGTCCTCAAGTTCGTGCATGAGGATATCATACTCGTAGTCGCTCATTGTCGGAGCGTTTTCTACGTAGTACTTGTGACTGTTTTCCAACAGCGTCTGCCTCAGCCACGCAATTCTTTCTTTCGCCTGGGATGCTTCCATGGGCACGGTATACTATTTCCGGATACAATATATTCTATAATTTACAAAAATACGAAACTGTTTTGGATAATTCAGTGAAAATAGATTAAATTTGTAATTCTAAATACGAAGAATTTAGTCAAAATCAACTTATAAATTTTTGAAACAATGAAAGATGCCATTATCATCCTTTGCGGTGGCGGTCCCGCCCCGGGAATGAACACCGTTGTCTGCTCTGTAGCAAAAACTTTCCTTGGAAACGGATACCGTGTCATCGGTCTCCACGGCGGCTACAGCGGCTTGTTCAGCAAGACCCCCCGCACTGAGGACCTGGATTTCTTCAAGGCCGACGCTTATTTCAACAGGGGAGGCTCCTACCTCCAGATGAGCCGCTTCAAACCGACTGACGAGGATTTCGAAAAGAACTTCAATCTCGCCCTTTTCCAGGACAACAACATCAAATTGCTGGTGACGGTAGGCGGCGATGATACGGCATCTACGGCGAACCGCATTGCCAAATTCCTGGAAGCCAAGCATTATCCGATCCGGAACATCCATGTTCCCAAGACCATCGACAACGACCTTCCGCTGCCGGAGAACACCCCGACCTTCGGGTTCAATTCGGCCAAGGACGAGGGCGCTCACATCGCCCGTACCGTGTATGAGGATGCCCGTACTTCCGGCAACTGGCTGGTCATTTCCGCCATGGGACGTTCGGCCGGACACCTGGCCCTGGGAATCGGCGAAGCGACGCACTGCCCGATGACCATCATCCCGGAGATGTTCAACAAGACCGAGATTTCCGTGGATAAAATCATCAAGCTGACCCTGTCCGCCATTATCAAACGCAACATCCTCGGCATCCCGTACGGAACGGTCATCGTTGCGGAAGGCGTCTTCCATGACCTCAAGGGCGAAGACCTCAAGGCAACCGGTGTCCAGATGACCTACGACGAGCACGGCCATCCCGAACTGGGCAAGATTTCCAAGGCTGTCCTCTTCAATGACATTCTCGGAAAAGAATTCAAGAAACTCGGCCTGAAGGTGAAGACCCGTCCGGTGGAGATCGGTTACGATGTCCGCTGCCAGGATCCGATCGCATACGATCTGACTTACTGCTCCGAACTTGCGATGGGTGTATACGACCTCTTCTGCAAGGGCGAGACGGGCTGCATGGTCTACATCGATGCCTTCGGCCAGTCCCATCCGCTGTACTTGAAGGACCTCCAGAATGCGGAAGGCAAGATTCCTCCGCGCCGCGTGGACATCTCCGGCGGAACGGCGACGGCCTACTACAACCACATCTGCCACTATGTGACTGAGGCGGATTACGAGGCGGCCAAGAAGTATGTTCCGAATCCGGAAGAGTACGACTTCAAGAAAATCCTCAACTGGTAATACACGGACGCCGGGCCGGTTCCTGTCAGGGAGCCGGCCCGGTTTTGTTTATCTTTTCCCAACTGATTCATTCCCAGAAACATGCTGCAGGTTTATTGCAAAAACACCGGGACGACCCGCAAATTCACGGAAGGGACGACCCTGCTCCAGATGCTTTCCGAATTCGAATTCGACCGCCCGTATCCGATTGTCTCCGCCAAGGTGAACAATGTATCCCAGGGGCTGAAATTCAAGGTCTACCAGAGCAAGGACATCGAATTCATCGATGCGCGGGAAGCCAGCGGAATGCGCGTCTACTGCCGCTCCCTCTGCTTCCTCCTCTGCAAGGCTGCAGCCGATGTCCTGCCGGGATGCAGGGTCTACATGGAGCACCCGATTTCCAACGGGTATTACTGCAACCTGCGCAAGGCAGATGCCTCCGACGTGACGGAAGCGGACGTCGCCCTGATCCGCGACCGCATGCGGGAAATCGTCGGGAACGACATTCCTTTCCACCGGTATGACGTCCAGACGGAAAAGGTTATCAAGACCTTCCGGGAAAAGGGGTTTGATGACAAAGTGAAGCTGCTGGAGACCTGCGGGCAGGTATACATGGACTATTATACCCTGGGGGATACACCGGATTTCTATTACGGAAAACTGGTGCCGTCCGCCGGATACCTGAAAGTCTGGGAGATCCAACCCTACCGGGGCGGCATGCTGCTGCGTGTCCCGGACCGCCACGATCCTTTCCGGCTCGCGCCCTATGTGGACCAGCCTAAGACCTTCGACATGTTCACGGAGAACCTGCGCTGGAACATCATCATGCACCTGAGCACGGTGGGGGACGTCAACCACGCCTGCCTGCAGGGAAAGGCCAGTGAACTGATCCAGGTCGCGGAAGCCCTGCAAGAGAAGAAAATCGTCCAGATCGCCGAGGAAATCGACCGGCGCTACCATAGCGAGAATCCGCTCAAGGTGGTCCTGATCACCGGCCCGAGCAGCAGCGGAAAGACGACTTTCTGCAAGCGGATCAGTGTCCAGCTGAAAGCCTGCGGGCTGCGTCCTGTTTCGATTTCCACGGATGATTATTTCGTCAACCGCCTGGATACGCCGCGCCTGCCGGACGGGAGTTTCGACTTCGACAATTTCGAGACGGTCGATCACCGGCTTCTGGAGAAAGATGTCATGGCGATGATGGAGGGAAAAGAGGTGGAAGTACCTGAATTCAACTTTGTTACGGGGCTTCGTGAATACAAGGGGAAACGGATTTCCCTGGAACCCGGGACGATTCTCCTGATCGAAGGCATCCATGCCCTGAATCCCGAATTGATTCCCGCCATTCCGGATACGGCCAAATTCAAAATCTTCATCTCCACCATGACGAGCACTGCGCTGGACAATCACAATTGGATACCGACCAGCGACAACCGCTTGCTCCGCCGGATCGTCCGGGATTACAAGAAAGGGGCATTCTCCGCCCGGGAATCCATCAGCAACTGGCCCAATGTCTGTGCCGCAGAAGAAAAATGGATCTATCCGTATCAGGAAAATGCCGACATGATGTTCAATTCCGCTTACCTGATCGAATTCGCCGTCCTGCGGAACCATGCCGAGCCCATCCTGCGGAGCATTCCGAAGAACTGTCCCGAATACAGCGAAGCACACCGGCTGTTGAAATTCATCCATTTCTTCACACCCGTCCCGGACAACGAAATCCCGCCGACCTCCTTGCTCCGGGAATTCCTCGGCGGCAGCAGCTTTACCTATTAGCCATGCCGAAACCGATCATCTATCAGCTGCTTCCGCGCCTGTGGGGGAACCCGGTCGAACACCCGGCCGCGGGCGGGAGCATTGCCGAGAACGGAACTGGTAAATTCTCTGGCATTGATAGCGTTACGCTTGATTATCTAAAGGATTTGGGAGTCACGCATGTCTGGTATACCGGCATCCTCCGCCACGCAACCCGGTGCCAAGAAGCCGGCTGCGAAGCGTCCTCTGCCGACTGGGTGAAAGGGGAGGCGGGATCGCCGTATGCCATCACGGATTATTTCGATGTCAATCCCTATCTTGCGGAGGATCCCGGGCATCGCATGGAGGAATTCGAAGCCCTGGTCGCCCGCACCCATGCGGCTGGGCTCAAGGTCCTGATCGACTTTGTCCCGAACCACCTCGCCCGTGATTACGGGCGGTTCGCCCCGGCCGGGAAAGACGGCCGCGATGCCCATGGACATCCGGTTTTCGGCGCTCTGGACGACCCGGCCTTCCATTGGAAAGCGGATAACGATTTCTTCTATTATCCGGGACAGGCGCTCCGGCTGCCCCGGCATGTTTCGCCGGAACCCTATCAGGAATTCCCGGCAAAGGCTTCCGGAAATTGTTTCAGCGCTGCGCCCGGAGAAAACGACTGGTATGATACCATCAAGCTGAATTATTGCGATTTCCCGACACCGACATGGAATAAGATGCTGGAGGTGATCTTGTTCTGGGCCTCCAAGGGGGTAGACGGATTCCGGTGCGACATGGTGGAACTGGTTCCGCAGGCCTTCTGTACCTGGCTGATTCAGCGGGCAAAGAAGCAGTATCCGCAGCTTGTTTTTGTCGCGGAAGTCTACCAGAAGAATCTGTATGATTCCTATATCCATGAATGCGGATTCGACTGGCTCTACGACAAATCGGGACTGTATGACGCCCTCTGGGACATCGTGCACAAAAACGTGGATGACAGCGGCGTACCGATCGAGCAGTGGCAGTCTACGCGGTGTATCACCTGGAACTGGCAGTTTCTGGGAGACTTGCAGCCCCGGATGCTCAATTTCCTGGAAAACCACGACGAGCCCCGGTTCGCCTCTGATTTCTTCGGCAAGCGCGCAGAGAACGCCTTGGCTGCCCTGCACGTATCCCTGCTGCTGAATACAGCCCCCTTCATGCTCTATTTCGGGCAGGAAATCGGGGAGCGCGGCATGGATGAAGAGGGGATGAGCGGCCGGGATGGCAGGACCAGCATTTTCGACTGGTGGTCGCCGGCATCCCTGCATCGGCTGTACCGGCATATCCACGGGGTTCCGTCCCTGCTTCCCGAAGAAGAGCGGCTGCTCGGGCAATACCGTTCCCTGCTGCGGCAGGCAAACGAGGACCCGGCTTTTTCCTTGGGCACGACCTACGACCTCTGTTACTGCAACCTTTCTGCGGACGGCTTCAATCAGGACCGCCATTTCGTCTTCCTGCGCAACGCCGGCATGCAAGTCAGGCTGGTCGCCTGCAACTTTTCCGACCGGGATGCGGACCTGGCCGTCACGATTCCGCAGCACGCCTTTGAATGGATGCAGCTCCCGCAGTTGCCGCAACTGAATCCTTCCGTCCCGATTCACGTCCATGTCCCGGCAATGAATGGTATAATTGTCGCTCTTCTTGGTATAAATGACCAATAGCCGCGCTTCCGTGCGGTAATCCGTGTTTTTTTTCCTACTTTCGCGCCCTATTTTGAAGAATCATGCTTTTTTTTCAGGGGCAGAGAGGGGAGACCGGATTCATGCAGTCATTTCTGAAGGGATTCATCTTGCTCCCGATATTGTGGGCCGCATGTTCCTGCAGCGTCATGCACCGGCAGCCAACTCCTTCCGATCATGCCGGCCCGGCTGTCTATCCCGGATATGTACCTCGCGGCACCGTCGAAGAAAGGATCTATCCAAGTTCCGTTCCCGGCGCTTCCCATCGCCGGATGATTGTCTATCTTCCTGAAGGATACCAGGATAACACGCGGCGTTACCCGGTCGTGTATTTGCTGCACGGCGCACGCGGATATGAGACCTCCTGGATCAAAAAAGGATTGATGCTACAGCTGACAGACAGTTTGTTCGCCGGCGGGTACGCAGTCCCATCCATCGTTGTCATGCCGAACATGAACCAGTACGACAATGATGCCGATTATGGGGATTCCCGGTACAAGAACGCCCTGGAATCTTTCTTCGAAGTAAACGGCGTCGCCGAAACCGGGTTCAGGCACGATGTGGTGGATTATGTGGATGCCCATTTCCGGACGATTCCGGACAAAGCGCACCGGGCGGTCGCCGGGCTGTCGATCGGCGGGCTCCAGAGTGCGTATCTCTCTGCCAATAATCCCGATACCTTCGGCTATGTCGGCCTCTTTTCCCCAGTCTTCCGGGCCAACAGCCTGCCGAATCCTTTCCGCGATTTCTACCGGAAATTCCGGAAGAAACTGCAGGTGCAATTCGATGAGCCGCCCACGCGCTATCTCTTGATGGCCGGCAAGAAGGATATCGTCCGGCTTCCTGCCAGCATGTATCATAAATTCCTCGGCAGAAAGGGATACGGGCATGATTTCACCCTGTCTCCCGGTGGCCATTCCTGGTCCAACTGGCGGAATTACTATGTTGAAATGATGACGAAATTGTTTATTGAAGAATGAAAAGAATTCTCCTGGTCCTCCTGCTGGTCATGCAGGCTTTCTGCGCGCATTCGCAAGGCGGGCCGCAAATCTACAATATGAACTTCGACCATTGGTCCAAATCCTCCGGCGCCTGGAACCTGTACGAAAAAGGGGCGCCGCAGCAAGAGATGATTTGGGACACGGCGAATCACGGATTATCCCTCCTGGGAATCAATGGAACCGTCCCCGAATACAAGCACGTGGCCGTCCCCGGGAAGGGTAAGGCCGCTGCCAAAATCATGAGCAAGAAGGTGTTGTGGGAATTTGTCGCGGGCAACCTGTATACGGGTCGATTTGGCAGGATCGTCAATTTCGCGGGCGCCGAGCTGCATTTCGGCATTCCCTTCCACGGCCGCCCCAAGAGCCTTTCCGGTTATGTCCACTACATCCCGAAAACCGTCGATTATGCCCGGGTCCCGTATCAGTACAAGAAAGGCCACCTGGACGAAGGCATGATCGAAGTCATCCTGACAGACTGGGACAAACCTTATGATATTGTAACCAATTACGAAAAATTCATTGACGGCGCGACGGATCCGCATGTCATCGGACGGGCGGTATTGTACCTGAACCGGGACACGGGCGGATACCTTCATTTCGATATTCCGTTTGTGTACCGGAGCGATGCCATTCCGAAATACGTCGTCGTCATCGTCGCTTCCAGCCGGTACGGGGCCTTCTTTACCGGCGCGAACGGAAGCACTGTGTATGTCGATGAATTCCAGTTCAACTACTGATCCAGAAGCACTTTCATGAAAATACTCTTTGTCGTCAACAACTATTACGCGCCGGGGAACGGGCTTTCCGCCTCCGCACGGCGGACGGTGGAAGGATTGCGGGAAGCCGGGCAGGAGGTCCGGATCCTGTCCGGACGGAATCACGCGGCGGACACCCCGCAGCCGGATTATCTGCTTCCGGATTACCATATTCCCATCTTTGACAAACTGGTCCGCTCGCATGGCTATAAATTCGCCAAGCGGGACAAGGAGACGATCCGGGAGGCCGTACAATGGGCGGATGTCGTTCATTTGGAAGAACCATTCGCCATCCAGTGGGAAACGGCGCGGATTGCCGGACGGCTCGGTGTCCCATGCACGGGAACATACCACCTGCATCCGGAAAACCTGTTCTGCTCCATCCATTTCGGCGGGCTGAAGCTCTTGAACAACACGACTTTGCGGTTATGGAGACATTTCGTTTTCAACCACTGTTCCCACCTGCAGTGCCCGACGGAAAACGTCAGGAACCGGCTGAGCCGCTTCCATTTCCGTTCGAACCTGCATGTGATTCCCAACGGAATCCGCCTGGAACCGTCCATCCGGCAGGAGACAGATACTGAACCGTCCTCCTTCCTGGTCACCTGCATCGGCCGCATCGCCGTGGAGAAAGACCCGTATACCTTGCTTGAAGCGATGCGGTATTCCCGCTATGCCGACCGGATCCAGTTGTATTTTGCCGGAAGAGGTCCGGAATTGGAAAAATTGCAGCGGCGCTGCCAGGCATTCTTCGAAAAGGGGATTGTCCGGCACATGCCCGTCATCCAGTTCCACAACCGGGACGAACTGCGCCAATTGGCTGCCCGGGCCGATTTGCTGGTACACTGTGCCAAAGTCGAAGTAGAAGGCCTTTCGGTCCAGGAAGCCCTGCAGCAGGGGGTGGTTCCGGTCATTGCCGAGGGACCGCTGACGGCTACTTCCCAGTTCGCCCTGTACGACCGGAGCGTTTTCCCGGTGCGGAAAGCCCGTGCCCTTGCCGGGCAGATCGACTACTGGCTGGAGCATCCGCAGGAACGCCGCGCAGCCGGAAAGGAATACGCCCGTTCCATGCAGGAATATGACATCCGCCGCAGCATCGAAGCGCTGATCCGGATGTTCGAAGAAGCCCGCGCCAAATGACTGCTTCCGGTCACTTCAGATAGTCTGGAAACCTGATTTACAGAGGAAAGTTAAGATTCTCCGTTGAGATATCCCCAACGGAGAATTCTGCGTGATTAATAATTCTTTGGTTGCGCCTACCCTCTGGAGGAAAAAAGTTGTTTATAACAGTAGATGGTTGAAGGGGAATCGGTCAGAGGATGGTTCCGGACCAGTTTTCTTTAAAATCAATCCGTTGATCCAGAACAACTTAATAATAATTGTATGAAAGGGAAAAAAGCATTCATTCTTGTGCTGACCCTCCTGACAGCGTATTTGTCTGCGATGGCCCAACCCATGGTGCTCAAGTTATCCAATGTGTCTGTTAAATCAGCGATGATTCGTTTGGAGAAACAAGGCAGCTACTCTTTTGTCTACAAAGTGGGTGATGTTGACACGGATAAAACAGTAAGTGTCAACGCGAATACTTTGCAGGAAGCACTCGATCAAATATTTCAAGGGCAGAACGTCTCCTGTGACATTCACGGGAACAAGATTGTCATTACGAAAGGAAAACCTTCTGAACAACCCGTGCAGCCGGTTAATAAAAGAGTGATTCGGGGAAAGGTCGTCGATAATAGCGGCAGTCCGGTTGTTGGTGCCTTTATACTTGAGAGGGGAACCCGCAACGGAACTACAGCAGACCTGGATGGCTTTTTCTCTCTTCCCGTTCAGCCCGGTGCCCAACTTGTTGTCTCCTGCCTGGGTTTTATTGAAGAGTATTATCCTATCGACGACGAAAGCGACCTGACCATCGTCATCAAGCCCGATATCGCCACGTTGAATGAAAGTGTCGTGATCGGTTATGGCACAGTCCGCCGCAAAGACTTGACGGGTTCTGTTTCCCAGTTTACGGCGAGTCAGGTTCAGGATGCTTCCATGACAAATGTCCTTCAGAGTATGGAAGGGCGTGTGTCCGGTTTAACGATTACACCCGAGTCCGGCCGTCCCGATGCCGGATCCAGTCTTCTTATTCACGGCAAGCAGTCGATCAACGGAACAAACTCTCCGATTTTTGTAATTGATGGAACAATTACAGAGAATCTCTATGTCTCGCCGAATGATATTGAATCGGTTTCTGTGCTGAAGGATGCTGCCATGGTTGCTATTTACGGAGCTCGTGCAGCGAATGGTGTTATCGTTGTGACAACAAAGCGTGGAAATAAAAACACGCTGCCTGTAATCTCTTTCAAGACCGAACACAGTCTCCAGCAGGAAGGGAACCGCCGAATCCATTATGTGAACGCCGATCAGTGGGTAGAGCTGGCGACCGAAGCCTATGAAAATGCGGCGAAGACCGTACCGTGGTCAGCCTCCGATTTGGAGCATCTTTCCGGGATTGATGTCTGCTGGCCGGACCTGATGAAACGCACGGGTTATTTGACGACCAATAATATCAGTATCAACGGGGGAAATAATGATTCCAAATATTATATTTCTTTGAACCAATCCTATAATCAAGGAATCATAAAAGGCCAGGATTATCGCCAGGTAGACCTTCGCTTGAATGGGGATTACAATATTGCCAAAAGAATAACCTTCGGTCACTCTGTCAATCTTCTTTCTGCCCATAATTCCCGCAAGGAATACGGTAATCGGGATGTCTACTCGGCAGCATTACGTTATTCTCCTCTCAACCCAGCGTATGATGAGAGCGGGGATTATGCGACCATTTACAATACCTCTCTGCAGAGTAAAACGCCGAATCCTATGTGGATTCTCGATAATACGGACCGGACATATGACCGAAAAATTGCGCAAGGTAATCTGTATCTCTTATTTAATCTTTTTGACGGGTTGACATTTACGACCCGGGTTAGCGGTGAATGGCAGAGAGGGTATGGTTCAAACATGCAAGGATCGGTCTCTTCTAAGTATGGCTTTGAAGGGAGCGGCACGAATAAAATATCCAAGAGTATGTCCGAAACCTTTCATTGGATTTTTGATAACATCTTGGATTATAATAGAATATTTACAGGTGGGCACAGCGTCTCTGCCATGCTCGGTTTGTCTGCTGAGAAACAGACATATGAAGAGTTGAAAGCAACGCGTGGTGGAACACCTTCCAATAGAATTATCTACCTGGATGCCGGTGATCCGAGTACTGCTACCAATTCTAACAGCATAACCGAATGGGGTTTTATTTCCCAATTCGTGCGAGCAAGTTATTCTTTCAGGGATAAGTATTACTTGAATGCGACGGTGCGTCGCGATGGCTCCTCACGTCTTGCCAACCAGAAATATGGTGTGTTTCCTTCCGTCTCGGCAGCATGGCGCATCAATGAAGAAGATTTCATGAAGTCAGTCCAATGGTTGGATGAACTCAAATTAAGAGCGAGTTGGGGAAAGGTTGGCAATATCCTCAGTATCAGCGAATATGGAACATCTATTTACCTGAGTCAGCAACATGCGGTGCTCAATGAAGTTGTAACGCCAGGTTACTCTTCAATCAACGCCGTAAATACAGATCTTAAATGGGAGAGCACGGCCAAGAAAGATATCGGTATTGACTTGACCGCATTCGGGAATCGTTTTTTCATCATCTCAGACTTTTACATTGAAGATACGAAGGATCTTCTTTTCGAGCAACCCATTCCTTATTCAGCGGGTCTTTCCGGAAGTCCATATATCAATGCGGGGCACGTCCGGAATAAGGGTCTGGACCTTGAAGTCGGTTTTAGGCAATCTCTCGGAGATTGGTATATGGACGCCAGTCTCAATTTCTCACATGTCAACAACAAGGTCGTTGACTTGATGGGAAGAGACTTGACGACCTCCGGTATTAAAGAAGGATACCCGATTGGTATGTATTATGGTTACATCAGCGATGGGATCATCCGGAGCCAGGAAGAACTTGAGAAGAATCCCCAGTTCCAGGGAAAGGGCATAGGCGATATCCGTTTCAAAGATATCGACGGCGATGGTAAAGTGAACAGTGCTGACCGGGATCTTTTTGGAAAAGTTTTCCCCGACTTCACTTACGGCCTGGCCTTTACTCTATCTTGGAAGAACCTTTCTCTCCAGGCGCTCATGAATGGTGTTCAAGGACTTGACCGATATATGCTGAATGGAACCTATCCGACCGACATGTTCCTTGATGAGCCGAATGTCGAGGCCGATTATATCCTCGACCGTTTCCATCCGGTGAAAAACCCTAACGGTAAGTATCCCAAGGTCGCAATGGGAGATCCAGGCCAGAACCGCCAGATGTCTGATTTTTGGTTGGTAGACGCTTCTTTCTTCTCGATTAAAAACATCAGCCTGTCCTATTCCTTTCCAAAAGTATTCTGTGACAAGTTGAGGATGAGGAAAATGAAGGCGTATATCGGGTCACAAAACCTTTATACATTCGGAAACCCATATGCTGTAACAGAGAGTTCCCTGACTGTGCCATTTCCCAGGATTGTTACATGCGGCATACAGTTCTCACTCTAAAAACCCAGAAATATGAAACCAATATATAACGCGATCTTCACCCTTTTTTGTCTTTTCTCGGCAGTTTCCTGTTCGGACTCTTTTATCGATCTTCATCCGTTGGACAAACCGACGCCTGATAACTTTCTGGTGGACGCAAACTCTGCTCGCCAATTGGTTGTGGCATCCATCCGTCCACTGGTGGCCAATACGCAGATGTACGGGAAACGTCTCGGGATTATTTTTGACGGCTTGACAGATGACAGCGGCCTTCGATTGAATGGTTTGACGGATGTCCAGAATTGGGATATCACACCGACACAGCAATATGCACGGGATTGGTGGAAGATATCTTATGTGAGCATTAATGCGGCGAATTATGCCATCCAGGAGATTCCTAAACTTGAGTCTTCTATTGCCAAAACTTCGGAAATCGAGGAGTATGTGGCTGCAGCACGCTTCCTCCGTGGATTCAATTACCTCTTCCTTGTTTCCCTTTATGGTGATGTCCCACTTATCACAAAGCCTCTTACCACCTTTGAGGAATTCTCCCAGCCACGCGTCAAAACTGCAAAAGTTTATGAACAGATTCTGGATGACTTCAAAGATGGAATAACCCATCTGTCCAAAGACGGTAACGGCTATAAAGGGATGCCTACCCGTGCTGCAGCTGCGGCTTTCTATGCGAAAACGCTCCTTTATATGAAGAACTATGCATCAGCAGAAAAGGCCGCGAGAGAAGCGATTCAGATAGCGGAGCAAGATGGGTATAAGATGATTGACAGCTATCCCGACATTTTTTCTATAAAGAATGAGCAGAACCCCGAATTACTGTTCTACCTTGCTTTTGAGCGTAACAGCGGTCTTTGGGAGCAGGATTTCTGTGTAGAACGGAATTGTCGGGATATTCCCGGTAAACTCAAGTATGTCCAAGGTGGTGACGGATGGGGATACTGTCTTCCTTCGCGGGATCTGTTCGATGCCTACGAGCCAGGAGATCCTCGCCGCGATTATACAATCTATTCCGACGGGACTCTTTTCGGAAAATTCACACTGGCGGATCCTTTTACCTACAAAGATTATTGGTATGAGGGAGGGAAAGAAGTGTCCAAGGATGTTACGCTGAAGAATGGAGACAATATTTACTATGATTATAAATGGTCTCCTACAGGATTCAATGTCAAAAAGTTGACGGAAGATTTGACCGGTCTGACGAATGTGCGCTATGCCGGACTCGACTGGCCCCTGATGCGGATGGCTGACCTTTACCTCATCCTTGCGGAATGTCTGGCTGAGCAAGGCCGTGACGAAGCGCTTACATGGGTCAACAAGGTCCGTTCCAGGCCTTCCGTCAATATGCCGCCGCGAACAAATGCCGATGGATCATTGGTAGATTTGGTCAGACATGAACGCAGGGTTGAATTGGCGATGGAAGGGCAAAGACTTTACGACCTATTGCGATGGGATGCAATCAAGGAGGTTTTTGGAGATGGAAAGAAAGTCAAGCTTCATTATAACTCCGACTATCTGCCCGAGAACGATAGCAACAAATACAAAACAGTCCCTGGTCTCGCCAAGTATTCAGGGAATCATATCCTCTTCCCAATTCCGCAGGATGAAATTGATCAGAACCCTTCCATTTCGCTTTCAGATCAGAATCCGGGGTATTGATGTATGAAATGACTGATCCATGTGCCGTTATCGAACCGTACTCATCGCTATCTTGGGTTATTGTCTTCTTACTGCGAGTTCGGCTGATCCTTTTTCGGGAAATACGGCTGAACTCGCTGGAGTGTTGCATGCGGATAAGGGAGTCCTCTTCTCTCAAAAGAGAGAAGGGGAGATCCTGCTGGACGGCACATGGCAGTTTAGACTGCTCGCCGATGGTGAAGAGCCGTGGAACGGAAAAGTCGATCCGAATCTTTGGACAGACATCCCCGTCCCGGGATGTTGGGACGCCCTCGGACTGATCGAACCAAGATATGTCAATCCGCTTCCGGTATCAGGAGTATACAGGAAGCATTTCGTGATTCCGGACCAGTGGCTCAAGAGAGGCAGGCATGTCTTCCTGCGTTTCGACGGGGTCCTAAAGGGGTATGAAATCCGTGTAAACGGACAGCCGGCTGGAAGATGGGAATCAGCATTCAATTCGAGTCATTTCGATGTGACGCCTTATCTACATCCGGGTAATAATCAGCTTGAAGTCCATAACTATATGCGTTATAGAGGGGCTGATTTTGACAGCAACGACGATTGGGGGCAGGCCGGAATCAACCGTTCCGTTTCCATATTCTTCGTCCCGGATTTTCATATCCGGGACATCCGGGTAAAAACCAGAGACGTTTCGTCTTCTGGATCGACCCTGGAATACGACATCTCGCTGGACAGTTTCTCTCCTTCCTCACGAGAAAGGAAAACCCTGAAGATCAAGATTCTGGATCCTAGAGGAAAAGTTATTCTCCGTAAAAGAATCCGGCTCTTGTCCGGGGCGCATCGGATTATGGACACCCTCAAGATCAAGGATCCGTTGAATTGGACGGCAGAAACGCCGGACCTTTACTTGATGCAATGTCGGTTTGGCAAAGGTTGCTGGCAAAGCATCCGGTTCGGATTACGGGAAATTACTGTAGAAAAGGATGTCTTGTATTTGAATGGGGAAAAGGTCAAATTGCGTGGAGTCAATTACCATGACACGGACCCCTTGACCGGGAAAGTAATCAGCCGCGACCTGCTCCTGAAAGATCTGGAGATGATGAAATGCGCGAACGTCAATTTCATCCGTTGTTCGCATTATCCTAAGTCTCCGCAGTTTTATGATCTGTGCGATTCACTCGGGTTCTATGTAATGGATGAGGTGCCTTTTGGATTCGGGGATCGGTTCCTTTCAGATTCATCCTATTTAGATGTTTTATTGACCAGGGCTGATGCAACGGTGAGAAGGGACTGGAACCATCCCTCGGTGATTATCTGGAGTATCGGTAATGAAAATCCCCTCACACGGATTACGGAAGAAACGGGAAAATATGTCAAGGCGCTGGATCCTACACGCCCCATTTGCTATCCGATGATCCATGATTACTTCTTGTCCCTGGACTTCAATATTCCGGACTTTATCGATATTTTCGCCCCGCACTATCCTCCCGTCGCGACCTTGGAATACTACGCCGAAAAAGCGAAACGTCCTGTCATTTGTACGGAATACTGTCATTCATTAGGACAGTCATTTGAACAGCAGGATGAGATGTGGGAGATTATGCAGGCGCATGATAATCTTGCAGGAGGCGCAGTCTGGGAATGGGTCGATCAGGGAATGGTTGACAGACAGTCGGCATATCCAGGCCGGTATGCCAGAACTGATAAGATCTGGCTCCCCGATTCGACTTGCATCAGCATGAGTGGCAATAAAGGAGCGGACGGCATTCTGTATGCTGACCGGACCCCTTTAAGCAACTATTATGAATTGCAGGCAAATTATGCCCAAGCAAAAATACTGACGGAGGAACTGACCGGCCGGAGAGGGGATTGCCATTTCCGGGTGGAAGTAGAAAACCGATACGATTATATCAATTTAGACGAGGATATCGATTTTTCATGGACGCTGATGAACGGACAGATATCGATGGCTTCCGGGCATTTTTCCATGAACTGTCCTCCATGCGAGAAAGCGACGGAAAAGATTTCGGCCGATCTCCCCGTTGATCCGAAGGAAGGGCTGTTCTGGTTGGAAGTAAGGATCGTTTCCCGAAGATTTGGTGAATTGGGGCGACGTACTTTGCCCATTCGGTCCAATGGCGGACAAAAGGCTGATTCTCTGTTCATGATCGGCCAAGATGTTGATAAGTCCGATCCCATGTGCGGCAGTGTTGACGGCAAGTTGCCGGAACTCTTTCTGCGGATTGGCAGGAAAAAGGGGCTCTCAGAGCAGATTCGTGCGAAAGAAGCACCTGACCGTTATTTGATCAGACCCGAGGAAATCATTGGATTTGGATGTAATGCTGTTCATTTCAATGGACAAAACTTCATGGCGGAAGGTAAGATTAATGTCCGGGGCGCATCGGGGAATGCTTTGCAGATTGATGCCGAGGTAACCCCATTGAAGGATGGCATTCCGATCCTGGAAGGAGGCTTAGCGTTTTTGTTCGACCCTGAGATGCGGTATATTCAGTGGGTGGGAATGGGACCCTTTGCATCCTATCCGGGAAAGAGAAAAGCCAATCGTTACGGGGTGCATGCCCTGCGTGCCGGGGATTTATATTTTGAAGGGAACAGAATGGGCGTTGATGCCGTTTTGGTGACGGATGAAAACGGCAAGGGCTATCTGCTGGTAGCAGAAGGAAGCAACATGAACTTTGAAAATACAGGCCAGGGTGTAGTCATCTCTGTCAATGATATAGTTTCCGGATACTGCGGAAAACTTCGGGAATCGGCTTATTTGGTCCGTTCATCGCAGGACAGTCCGTTCAGCGTTTCTTTGTCGCTTATCCCCTTTGATTTGTCGTCTTGTCCTTCTATATGGAAGCCATTGTTCATTCAGCCGTCTGAGATTGATCTATTCAGGCCGTTTATTGGAGTTTATGATGTTTTTGAACTGCCGTTCAATCAAATCGTTGATGATAGATCATGAATCGGGTCACAGAAACAATCCTTTTTTGCAAAAACAATTATAATATTTACCTTGTCTCTTAATAATCCGTACGTATTTGAATCTTGATCATATAAGAGCCAATGGATTGGGAATGGTTTTATTATGAGGAGGGATAGTTTTCAAGTCGTTTTTGAATCCAACTACGATTTCCTGTGCCGGTATGCTGAAAGGATTGTCAAGGATTCATCAGTTTCGGAAGACATTGTCATTAATGTTTTCTTAAATTTGTGGAAGTTGTATAGTAGTTTGGACGAAAAGACGAATATCCAGGCATATCTCTTCCGTAGCGTTAACAATTCTTGTATCAATTATTTGAAATCGAAGTATAAGCGGACCGAAGTGCCTGTCTCTTGGAGCATCTGCGAAGAAGATCTGACTTTGAAAGTCCTTTTGCCAAAACTCAGTAACCCGTTGGAGCATATCATTGAGAAAGAACGTCTTGCAGAGATCAATGAAGCCATCCGCAGGCTTCCGCCCAAAACACGGGATGTCTTTATGAAAAGCCGGTATGAGGAAAAGACTTATGCCCAGATCAGTGTAGAAATGGGGATCTCAATCAATACGGTCAAATATCATATGAAGAGTGCATTATCTTATCTTGCCGAAGAAGTCTTCCGAGGCAAGACGCAAATTGACAAGTGATGGATATGAGTATAATCAATAAAGAACAACTGGAAGATCTCTTTGTCACATTCGTGGCTGGCGGTTTGGATGAAGAGGCAAAGAAAGAACTGGAGCATCAGCTATCCTCTTCAGCCGAGTTGAATGAATATTGGCTGATGTTATATGAGATTTGGCTTTCATCAATCTCTCCCGAAGATTCGGGGCGGTTTGATAAAGAACGGGCATACGAAAGATTGATGCAGAAAGTGAATGGCTATAAAGACACATTGGCGCATCCGGTCGTTCCAACTAGGAAGAAGCAGGGAAAGTATTGGCAGATTGCCGTGGCCGCCGCTTGTCTGGCGCTGGTTGCCATCATGTCCTTCATCTCCGGGAAGAAGCAGGTTGAATCATTGTTCACAGACATAGTCATAGAGGCACCTGAAGGGTCCCGAACGATAACGACACTTCCGGACGGAAGCCGGATTTGTCTGAACGCCGGAGCAAAACTCACGTATTCACAAGGTTTTGGAGTCCAAGACAGGAAAGTAAGCTTCGTGGGAGAAGGGCACTTCAACGTGGCGGGTAACGAACGGCTTCCATTTATGATTATGAGCGAAAATATCAAGGTCACTGTGATCGGAACGGAGTTTTCAATCCGTGATAATCCCGAGGACCGGGAAATAGTCGTTGCGTTGTATAAGGGCCGTCTGAGACTCGATAATCGATTGACAGAGGATGATATTCAAGAAATGGTTACTGACGATGTGATGGTAATGGACAAGCAGGAGGGCATCATGCGCATAAAGTCCAACTCACTCATTGTCAATAACAAGGGATACTCGGAAAACGGCTATATGATTTTTGATGAAATTCCTCTGTCCGACATATTGAATTCACTTCATTTGAATTATGGCGTTGATTTCGTTGTCCGGGATCAAAGTGTGCTGGCTAATAGATACCGGGGGATTTTCATCAAAGATGAACAGACAGTGGAAGATATCTTGAAAGTATTTGCAAGCGCATCCGGGGGAAAGCTGCATTATGAGATGAAAGGGAAAAGCATTGTAATTTTTTAATAGGATTTGACCTAGAGTTCAGAAATATTAATATACGAATGATGAGTATGAAAAAGTATGTGGTTTTGTTATTCGCGTCCCTGCTGACGGGAATCAATTGCTCGCAGGAGAGTGGAGAAAAGGATGGGGGAGAAGTCGCTCCGGATGTGCCTGCGTCCGTGTCCACGCGGGTTTCGGTATCGTTCGGTGCCGGCATTGAGGTGGACGGATCGACTGTTCCTTTCGCGCTTGCCGCGAATGACCAGGTCGCCCTCATCCATGTTCCCTCCGGGGAAAAGGTCCTTGCCAAGCCGACCGAGGCGGGCGGGGCGGTTTCCCCATTTATCTATGAATTAAAGGCAGCGGCGAAGGGTGACCAATTGGTCCTTTATTATCCCGCCGACCGCAATGTGGAGGCGAGCGGCAGCAAGGCTTCTTTCGACTTCCCTTCAAAGCAGGACGGGACTGCTTTTGCGCCGCTGTATCTTGGCGGCTGCTCGCATACGGGTTCCGCCTTCGTCGGCCATGCCGCGTCCTTACGTCCGATGGCCGCATTTCTTTATGTCAAGGCGCCGAAGGGTGCCTATTCCGTAACAGGCGCTTCCGTTCGGGCGAACGGCGGCGAGCCCCTTGCCGGCAAAGTTTCCATGGACTTCTCTTCCAATACCTTATCGGCAAATGGGAGCGCTACTGTGGAGGTTACCCTCAAAACTCCGCTCGACTGTACCGACGACGCCCAGCCGATTCCGATATTTCTGCCACCTTTGAAACTTTCCAAGGGATTCACCGTCACCTTCTCCCTCTCTGACGGGAGCAAAGCCACTTATGAAGAACCCGACGCCGTTACACTGTACCCCGGCGACTTTTTCAACGCTTCGCTCATCCACCGAGAACTGGTCGCCTGCGGGAGCAACATGGTCTATATCATCAACGCGTCGGCCGCGGAAAAGGCCGGACGTTACAACGACGCTCTCCTCTGGTCCTGGGATGCCAAAACCGAATCTGCCACGATCGGAGCGAAGCTGAAAAGGATGTCTTTCCTGGATGAATGCAAGCCGGTTATGGACCGTAAGAAGCTGCTCCTGACTAGTTCCGATGGCTGGGCGGCTCTCCTCGACATCAAGACCAAGAAGGTGGACTGGTGGGCGACCGACCTTACCCAGGCCCATTCCGCTGAGATCCTGCCCGGACAGCGTGTCGTCGTCGCGGGGACAACGGAAGGCCTCTACCTGATGGAACTCTCTTCGCAGAACGTTCTCGCCCAATATCCGCTGCCCAATGCCCACGGGGTCGTCTGGAGCGACAAATACCAGCGGCTCTACGCTGTCGGAGGAACAAGCCTGCAGATCTATAAGCTCAAGGACTGGAATGGTCCTTCTCCCGCTCTCGAATTGGAAACCACCCTTTCCACCTCCGGCTACGTCACCGGGCTGCATGAGCTGTCGGTGGTGGATGAATCAACCCTCGCCGTCGCGGGAAACAAGGTCGCTCTCTTCGACCTGGAGACACGGAAATTCACGTCCCTCGTCCATTTCAACTCCTTCGCCGGGATGAAATCCATCAATTACAACAAGATCACGGGGGAGGCCTATTACACCTACGGCTGGACCGACCATTCCGAAGGGGACTATACCTGGTCGACCCACACCATCCGGTATACCGACGCCGTCCAGACCGGCGGGAAGGACAAGAAGACCATCACTGTCGACGACATCAATATGTACAAAGTCCGGGTCCTGGTCTGGTAATTCCGCACGGGAATCACTATCTTTATTGCTGCGAATTTAGTAACCATTCTTATCCATGAAACGAATCACCTTGATCCTGCTCGCCCTGCTGGTCGCCATGAGCCCTACCCATGCACGCAAACAACAGAAAGTTAAATCAAAAGAGCACACCGTCGTCGCCTGGCCGAAACAGCAAAAAACCCTCATCTCCGTCGAAACAGCTGGAACACAGCTCATTTTCGTCGCGCAGCCGGACGGTGTCTTGTCCCAGTATCATTTCGGGGCGAAACTGGCCTGGCCGGAGGATTTCCTCCAGTATCAGACCCGCCTGACCGCCACATACGGTTTCGGTCCCATGGCTTATCCGACCCAGGGAGGCGCCTTCTGGAATGAACCTGCCCTTGCGGTCCGATATGCCGACGGCTATCGCAACACGGAACTGCACTATGTTTCACATACGAAAAAAGAGCACCGCGGCGTGGCGACGACCGACATCTTGCTGCAAGACGATGTCACCCGCATGCAGGTACATCTGATTTTCGATGCTTACCAGAAAGAAAATGTCATCACGGCCCGTACCGAAATCACCAATGCCGGCAAACAGCCCGTCACGCTGATTTCCTACGCCTCCTCTGCGATAAACCTGGATGCGGAAAAATACCTGTTGACCCACACGTACGGGGACTGGGGCGCTGAGATGCAGGTTGAGCGGGAAGTGCTGACCCACCACATGAAGGTGATCGAGTCCAAGCGCGGCACCCAGACATCCCGGTGGGGGAATCCCTCTTTCATGCTGAGCCTGGATACCGAATCGTTCAGCGAGACGGAGGGCGAGGTTATCGCCGGTTCGCTGGCCTGGAGCGGGAATTACCGCCTGTGTTTCGAGAAGGAAGAAGTCACCCACCGGCTGCGGATCCTGGCCGGTATCAATCCGTTCTCTTCTGAATATCCGCTTGCGCCGGGGGAGACCTTTGCCACTCCGGAAATGATCTGGACCTGGTCCGGCTGCGGCGCCGGAGGGGCAAGCCGGAACCTGCATGCCTGGGCGCGCAATTGGGGCGTATATGGAGGGAAACAAATCAATCCGACCTTGCTCAACAGCTGGGAAGGAGCGTATTTCACGTTCACGACCCAGACCCTGACGGGGATGATTGACGATGCCGCCGCGATGGGCCTGGAAATGTTCGTTCTGGATGACGGCTGGTTCGCCACGAAATACCCCCGGAATAATGACAAGCAGGGGCTCGGCGACTGGGAACCGAACCTGGCCAAGATTCCGGAAGGGATTGATTATCTGGCTTCTTATGCGCATGACAAGGGGCTCAAATTCGGTATCTGGATTGAGCCCGAGATGGCCAATCCCAAGAGCCGGCTTGCCGAGGAACATCCCGACTGGATTGTCCGCAGCGCGGGCAGGGAAATCCCCCAGCAGCGGAACCAATGGATCCTGGACCTGACCAATCCCGCCGTGCAGGACTTCGTTTACGGTGTCTTCGACAACACGATGAAACTGTCTTCCAAGATCGATTATATCAAGTGGGACTGCAACCGGCCGGTCATGAGTGTCGGATCCGATTACCTTGGTACTGAGCAGAGCCGTTTCTATGTGGATTACATCCAGGGACTGTACAAAATCATGCGCCGGATCCGGGAGAAATACCCTGACACGATCATTCAGTGCTGCTCATCCGGAGGCAGCCGCGTCGATTACGGATCCCTGAAGTATTTCAATGAATATTGGGCGAGCGACGATACGGATGCCATGGAACGGGTCAACATCCAGTATGGGACCAGTCTCTTCTATCCCGCCGGGACGATCGGATCGCATGTGTCTGCCGTGCCGAACCACCAGACCGGCAATATCACGCCGCTGAAATTCCGCTTTGACATCGCCTGCAGCGGGCGGCTCGGGATGGAACTGCAGCCCAAGAATCTGACGCAGGAAGAGCGGGCCTTTGCCGACCGGTGCATCCAGTCTTATAAGGGGTACCGCGACCTGGTTTTCTTTGGGGACCTGTACCGGCTGCTTTCGCCGTATGACGGGAATTATTATGCCCTGATGTATGTGGCCCCGGACAAATCCCGTGCGGTGGTATTCACGTACTGTACGAACTATCTCAACCGTTCCGTCGGCGGCAAGCGGATCCGCCTGCAAGGCCTGGATCCCGCCCGCCGCTATCAAGTCACGGAGCTGAATGTAGAGAAATCCTGCTATGACGGCAACGGCAAATCCTTCCATGGAGAATACTTGATGAACGGAGGCTTCAACCCCGTGCTGTTCAAGACATTCACCAGCGCTGTATTCCTGCTGGAAGCGCAGTAGCCCGCACTTGTCAGAGTCCGACCACGGCCCGGTTGGAATTGCGGTCGATGAAGGCAATCAATTCGTCGTCCGCCTGCAGCACACGTGCATAGGTCCCTTCGTGTACACAGGTCATCGCATCCAGCGCCTCCGTCTGGATGGTTCCGTCCTCCGTGGCCAGGTTCACGGACAGATATCCCACGCCCAAGGATGTGATATTCTGGAAGAAATGGGTGCCTTGGCTGGGTTCGACCTGGAACCCCTGGATTCCGTATTCGACAATCATGCGGGCTTCGGAAATATCGCTCCATACCACGGGAATGCCCAGATTCCGGTCCGCGGAACCCCAGCGGCCGGGTCCGATCAACAGGTAGCCTTCCTCCCGGTCCCGGAACTGCTGGTTGATGGCCGCGATTTCCGCGGCGATCTCGCCGGTATGCATGTTGTCGAACCGGTCGGCCGGCACATAGACGATGTGCTTCATTCCCCGGATATAGCCGCACCCCAGGGCTTTGTCGGAGGTGACGAGTTGCTGTGAGAGGCCTTCTTCAACCCGCTGCAGGGAAGTGTCCGACAAGTCCATGTAGCGGCTGATCGGCCTGACCTGCAGGAGTTTGAGTGACAGGTGGCCGCCATGCAGGTCGGCCGCGAATTCCATTTCGACTTCGCACATCAGTTCCTGCCGGCAAATATCCATGATGTCCCGGAGGGCTTTGGCGAGCGGGAACTGCCCGTATTTCAAGATGGCGTCATAAGAGACCACGCGCGGCCCCCGGATCCGTGCGCCCGGAATCATCCGCCCGTCGGATGGATCGAAGGTAGAGAACACCATGTCGGCATCCGGATAGGAGCCGATTACCTCGGACACCGGGATATAGGAAAAATTCACCCCCTCGTTCCGCGAAATCTTGAAAGCTCCCGGCCGCATATCCAGCGCATACATCATTTTCTGCGTATCCCGGAGCGCCAGATCGGGCTGGGAAAGCTGCAGGATTTTCTTGGGGTATTTCGGGCTGAAACGCAGGGTCTGCCCGCCTTCCACAACCGCTTTCCCCAGGCCGAAGACCATGTTGACAATCCCGTCGGAGGCTTTTTCATTCCCGATGGGATAGAAATTGATGCTCCTGGCTACGCCGGAAAGTGTCGGATAAAAAAGACCGTCATGCGCACTGCCGCAGATGTCCTGGATGACGATGGCCATTTTCTCCTCGCTCTGGAGGTTGCCGGTCGAATGGATGTACGCCCGGCTTCCGTTATAATATGCGGAAGCGTAGACACTTTTAATCGCTTTGTCCAGCATGCGGAGCATCTGGTCCTTGTTCTCCGTAACCGGAATCATGTACGTGGAATAGACTCCCGCAAACGGCTGATAGTTACTGTCTTCCAATTTGGATGAAGAGCGGATTGCCAGGGGCTGGCGCACGGTGGCGATATAGGAACGGAGCTGAGAGACCAGGGATTCAGGCAGTCGCGATGCGACGAATTCGGAAAGGATCTCGTCGTCGGAGAGTTCTGAATCGATTACATACTGAAGCCCGTTCTCGAGGATGAATTCATCAAAAAAATCCGTCGTGATGATGACCGAACGGGGGATGGAGATGGTCATTCCCTCATAGGCGGTTCCCAGGGAATGCTTCTCAATCAACTTGTTCAGGAATGCGATTCCGCGGGCCTTCCCGCCCAGCGACCCGTCTCCGATCCGTGCGAAAGAGAGGACTTTGTCATAGGTCCGCTCATCAAAAAGGGCGATGACCCCGCGCCCGATCGCCTTCCGGTATCCGGAGATCTCGCTCAGGAGGAATTCCCGGGCCTCGGAGGCGACATTGTGGTGCGCACTGCGGAACCGCTCGGCCAGATAGAACAACCCGCGGGCATAGAACCATTTCGAGAACATATTCCGGGAGGTGTTGCTGATCAGCACATCATCCGGAATGCTCTTGATAATCTGTCCGAGTTCCTGCAGGGAGGCAGCCCGTCCGTATTCATTCCCTTTCCGGTCACGGAACACGAATTCGCCGAAACCGAATTCTTCCTTGATGTATTCGGACAGTTGCATGAACAGCGTGCGGGAATACTTTTTCATGAAACCGACGCCGAGACGGGCCGCGATTTCAGCGACATTCCCCTGGGACGACTGCATGAGGATCGGCATATGCGGATCGTCCTGCCGGATCCGGTTCACCAGGTCGATACCGGCATCCAGCTTCTCCGTCTTCGGCGAATCTCCCTTGTGGATGACCATGCCGACATCGGAGATGATTCCCAGGAAGTTATTCCGGTATTTCTCATACGTGGACACCGCTTCATCATAGCATGTGGCCAGCAAGACTTTGGGACGGGAACGCTTGCGGTTCCGCCGCTGGTCCTCGTTAAGGGTCTCCTTGAGGAATTCGTTGCTCTGGGTCAGGACCAGTTTGTACAGCTCCGGAAGATAGGTCGAATAGAACCGGATGGAATCTTCCACCAGCAGGATGGCCTGCACGCCGACACTGAGAATATCGTTGTCCGCATTGCGCCGGTCCTCAAAAAGCTTGATGATCGCCAGGATCAGGTCGGCGTTCCCATGCCAGCTGAAAACGAAATCGACGCCTTGCGCCTGCTCCGAAGTCACTTTCCGGCGGATTTCCCGCGAGTAGTGCATCAGGAGGACGAACGGCGTGGAATTCCCCGCTTCCTTGAGCGAAGCCGCGAGCGGGAAAATCCCTTTATCCGATTCATTGAACATGCAGATAATGAGGTCAATTTCCGGATCGCGGGTAAGGATTTCCCGGGCGGAATCGGCGGAATTCGCCCAGACGAAAGTAGGCGGATCGGCCAGATTCAGCTCTGTATATTCTTGTCTGACACGGGTTTCAATCTGACCGTCCTCTTCCATGATGAACGCGTCATAATTGCTGCATATCATCAAGATCCGGGTAATCCGGAACTGCAGCAGGGAAGCAACGGATTGAGAATAGTCGTCAAGTCGGGAAATCATATTGCAAGTCCGTTAAAGGGGATCTGACAGAAGGCGACGGCGGAATTCCGCAACCGCCACGGCCGTCGCCACCGCGGCATTCAGGGATTCGCTGCCGCTGCCGCCGGCAGGGAAAGGGGGAATCGTCAGGCGTTCCGTCACTTCCGCGGCAACGGCAGGACTGATTCCCTCCGACTCGTTTCCGGTTATCAGCAGGACCGGACTATCCTGGCCGCAGGCAAGGGGCATCCCATAGAGATTCTTCCCATCCAGGAAGGTCCCGTATGCGGCACCGCCCGCCTGGCGGAAAGCCCGGCAGCAAGCGGGAATGTCCGTATAATGGAAAGGCACACGGAAAATGGCCCCCATCGTGGATTGGACCACTTTCGGATTGAACACGTCTACGGTATCGGGCGAAGCAAAAACGCCGCGCAGGCCGAACCAGTCGGCAATGCGCAGGATGGTACCCAGGTTGCCCGGGTCCCGGATGGAATCCAGGGCAAGATACAGTCCCTTCTCCGGCCGGGGAATGCGTTCGGCGAACAGGTCATCCGGGCGGTGGAGCAGGGCAAGGACGGGCGGGGGAGTCGCCAGCGAGGAAATCCGTGCCATGACGGTTTCCCCGACCTCGTCGCGGGAAATGACGCGTTCCACACGGAAAGACGAGCGCAACGCTTCGGCGACCATCTTTTCCCCTTCAACGGCAAACAAGCCGAACTCGTCCCTGAACTTCTTGGAAGACAGCGACTTGATCATCTTGATTTCTGCGTGGGAAAGGGTCGCCATATTGCTATTGTCAATAACCCAGAATCTGCAGCATGGAATCGTAGCTCTGTTCCGGAGAGAAGAGCGAAGTATGCAGGTTGCCCTCCCGGTCCTTGCTGATCAGAATATGCTTGGGTGCAGGTTGCAGGCAGTGCTTGATTCCGCCATAGCCGGAGATGGCCTCTTGATAGGCGCCGGTATGGAAGAAGCCGATATACAGGGGATCGCGCCGGTTCTTCACAATCGGAAGGAAGATGGCATTCGCATGGGCTTCCGAATTGTAGAAATCCTTGCTGTCGCAGGTCAGTCCGCCGAGGAAAACCCGGTGGTATTCTTCATTCCATTTGTTGATGGGCAGGAGAATGAAACGCTGGTTCAACCCCCAGGTGTCCGGCATGGTCGTCATGAAGGAATTGTCGATCATGTACCAGCACTCCCGGTCATTCTGCTGCTTGACATCCAGCACCTTAAAGATCGTCGCACCGGATTCGCCGACCGTGAAGTTGCCGAATTCCGTATAAATGTCCGGAACCGGGACCCCGTGCGCATCGCATACCGTCTTGATCTGGTTCACGATCTCTTCGATCATGTATTTGTAATCGAAATCCCAGGCGAGGGAAGTCTTGATCGGCAATCCGCCGCCGATATTCAGGGAATCCAGTTCCGGGCAGATCTGCTTCAGGTCGCAATACAGGTTCAGGCACCGGGACAATTCATTCCAGTAATAGGAGGTATCCCGGATTCCGGTATTGATGAAGAAATGGAGCATCTTCAGCGCGAATTTCGGATTCTTGCTGATTCCGTTTTTGTAGAACGGGATGATATCGCTGTACCGGATGCCCAGGCGGGAGGTATAAAAGTCAAAGGAAGGCTCCTCTTCCGCAGCGATGCGGATGCCTACTTTCACCGGCTGGGCGACATCGTCCGGGATGATCTCGTCCAGGTCTTCCAATTCGTTCTTATTATCGAGGATATCGATGATATTCGACCAGCCTTCGCGGTTGAACAAACCGATATTCTCTACATACTGTTTTCGTTTAAAGCCGTTGCAAATGATGATCAGATCCTTGTCTACCAATCCTTTCTGCCGCAGCGCCTCAATCAGGTTCAAGTCGTATGCCGAGGAGGTTTCGATATGGATATTGTTTTTCAGGGCCTCTTCCAGCACGAACTCGAATTGCGAACTCTTGGTGCAATAGCAATAATGGTATTCGCCGTCGTAACTGACCTTGGACATGGCATTGCGGAACATCCGCTTCGCCCGCTGGATCTGGGAGGAAATTTTGGGGAGATAAGTGATTTTCAGGGGAGTTCCATACTCTTTGATGATTTCCATCATGTTGATGTCATTCACACGGAGCGCGCCATCTTCGACCCGGAACTCATCCTGGGGGAAATCGAAAGTCTGACCGACAAGGTCGACATACTTGTTCTTCATTTGCTAGTCAAGCTATAAATAAGAATCGTAATACATAAAACCCACCTGCCTTGCAGGATTTTTTAAACGGAGACAAAGATAACGAAAATTGAAGAAAAATTTGAGTTTATGTCCATAAACCGATAAATTTGTACGGAAACTTCCCAGATGGCGGAGGTTACGCGTACATGAAGCCGATTTCCCATCATATCCTGGCCCTCCTGGCGACCCTGCTGCTCACGGCATGCAGCACCACCCGTGTCCTTCCGGACGGCGCCTTCCGCCTGGCGGAGAACAAGGTGAGCGTCGAAGGGAAAAGGCATTTCAATACCGCCGCCCTTGAGCCCTATATCAAGCAGAAACCCAACAGTTACTTCCTGCTGGGATGGAATCCCTTCCTGAACATTTACAACTGGTCAACCCCCGGCAAAGATACCGGATGGGACCGTTTCGTGCGGAAAATCGGCGTCGCTCCGGTCATCTATGATCCCTCCCTGGTGGAGATCTCGGAGGAAAATATCGCCAAGCACCTGGATTATCTCGGCTATTACCACTCGAAGGTGGATGCCGATATCGACGTAAAAGGGAAAAAGGTACGCGTTAATTATCTTGTGAAGTTAGGGAAACAGTTCAAAATCAACGATATCGAATACGTCCTTCCGGACTACGGACCCTTCGCGGCGGATTTCCTCAGCGACACTTCCGACGTGACGGTCAAGCGGGGCGACTTCCTTTCCGAATCCGCCCTGGAAGAGGAAACGGTCCGCTCCAGCGCCGTCATGCGCCGCATGGGTTACTACGGCTTCTCGAAATATCATTATTTTTATGAAGCCGACACCCTTTCCGTCCCGGGAGAAGCCTCCCTGCAACTGACCATTCACGAGTATACCCGTAATTCGCCGGACAAAGAGGCGGAGCCCCTGCGGAAGTTTTCTTTCGGCCAGGTGAACCTCTTCCATCCGGCCAGTCTCCGCATCCGGGAAAACATCCTGCGAGAGCTGAATACCATCCACCCCGGGGACCCGTACAGTGAAGATGTGGTCAACAATACCTATACGCGGCTGTCCTCCATGCGGGTTTTCAGCAGCGTCAATGTGGAACTCAGCCAGAGCGACACGTCGACGGTTGACTGCGAGATCAACCTGAGTCCATCCAAATTGCAGGGTTTCAAGGCCAATCTGGAGACATCGACCAATTCCAGCGGCCTGCTCGGAATTTCGCCGGAATTGTCTTATTTCCATAAGAATATTTTCCATGGGGGAGAGTGGCTGAACCTCAGCTTCATGGGGAATTTCCAATTCAAGCTTCAGGACAAGGTCCGCTCCACGGAATTCGGTTTTTCCGCGGGAATCAGCCTTCCGCGCTTCCTCTTCATCCCCTACAGCCATTTCGAAGGGGCGATTCCCCGGACCGAAATCAAAGCTTCATATAACTATCAGAACCGTCCGGAATATCAACGGAATATCCTGTCAACGTCCTACGGGTATAGCGGGGTGCACAAGCAATTGTATTACCAGTTTTATCCCGTCAAGCTGAACATCGTCCGCCTGGGGAACATCGATCCCGGTTTCTATACGTCGCTTTCCAACAATCCATTCATGATGAATGCGTACCGGAATCATTTCGATCTCGGAACCGGCGGAACTTTGTTTTACACCACGGACGCCAGCGTCGTCCCGCATGGCAGCTACCACTACGCGCGATTCCAACTGGATGTGGCCGGCAATGTCCTGAGCGCATTCCGCTCCCTGATGCCAAAGGACGCCAGCGGCAGCGGCAGGATCTGGGGGACACCTTTCTCCCAATACGTCCGTGCAGAAGCCTCCTTCGGCAAGACCTGGGCACTGGGCGCGTCTGAACGGACAACCCTGGCCACGCGGCTGCTGGCCGGCGCAGGGTATGCCTATGGGAACTCGTCCGCCCTTCCTTTCGAGCAGCAGTTCTATGCCGGCGGCGCCAGCAGCATGCGCGGCTGGCAGGCCCGCAGCGTGGGTCCGGGATTCGCGAAGCCCAATACGACGTTTGTCATTCCGAACCAGACCGGTGACATGAAACTGGAAGCCAATGCAGAAATGCGCTTCCCGATGTTCTGGAAAGTAGGGGGAGCCGTCTTCGTGGATGCCGGGAACGTGTGGACGATCCACGATACCCGTTCGAGCGAAGGCGTCCTGGGCAAGTTTACTGATTTTTACAAAAGCATTGCCCTCGATACGGGATTCGGTGTCCGTCTGGACCTGGGCTTCATCCTGATCCGGCTCGACGCAGGAATGATTCTGCATGATCCCTCCCGCGATGCGGGAATGCGGTGGGTCAGCCCGCTTCAATGGCTGCAATCCGGCAATTCCGCCATTCATTTCGGCGTCGGATATCCCTTCTGAGAAGAGCCGGAAATCAATCCTTATCCGATCCTTCAGATGGCTGACCGTAATACTTTGGCCAGCAGGATTCCAAATAAGACTTAAGAACAGATTCGTGGCGGTTTTCGGCCGGATGGTAAAAGCATGTTCCCGCCAATTCCTCCGGCATGAATTCCAAATCGACGAAATGTCCGGGATAATCGTGGGCATACTTGTACCCGTCTGCGTATCCGAGCTCTTCCATCAGTTTGGTCGGCGCATTCCGAAGATACAGCGGAACCGAAGCCGTCCGTGTCAGGGCTGCCTTCTCCAGGGCCGAAGCGATCGCCATATAGGCGGAATTGCTCTTGGGCGAAGAGGCCAGGTATACCGTGGCCTCCGCCAACGGGATCCTTCCTTCGGGCATTCCGATGTTCTGGACCGTCTGGAAACAGGCATTGGCCAGCAAAAGGGCATTGGGATTCGCCAGGCCGATGTCTTCCGCCGCCAGGATACAAAGCCGGCGTGCGATGAAAAGCGGATCCTCGCCTCCGTCCAGCATGCGCGCCAGATAGTAGACCGCCGCATTGGGATCGGAACCGCGAACACTCTTGATAAATGCGGAAATTACATCATAATGCATTTCACCGCCCTTGTCATAACGGGCGACATTCTCTTGCAGGCAGGATGTAACTAGTTTATTATCAATAACTATCTTGCCATCTGAGCGGGCTGAATCCACCACGATTTCCAAGATTCCGAGCAGTTTGCGCGCATCCCCGCCGCTGTAACGGAACAAGGCCTCGGTCTCGCGGACCTGGATATCCATGCCGGAAAGAAGGACATCTTTCTGGAGCGCCCGGTCAAGCAATTCCTGCAGGTCGGCGGCTTCCAAGGATTTCAGGACATATACCTGGCAGCGGGAGAGCAGGGGATTGATTACCTCGAACGAGGGATTTTCCGTTGTGGCTCCGACCAGGACGACGGTCCCGTCTTCAACGGCCCCCAGCAAGGCGTCCTGCTGGGATTTGCTGAACCGGTGGATTTCATCGATAAACAAAATGGGGGATCCTTTCCCCTGTCCGAAGACGGAGGAGCGGTCAGCACGCGCTTTGTCGATGATCTCGCGGACCTCCTTGACCCCGGCGCTGACTGCGGACAAAGTATAGAATTCCCGGTCCAGGGAGGAGGCGACAATGCGTGCCAAAGTGGTCTTTCCGACCCCCGGAGGCCCCCACAGAATAAAGGACGTCAGCGTTCCTTTTTCAATCATGTTCCTCAGAACCGCTCCCGGGCCTACAAGGTGCCGTTGGCCGACATAATCCTCCAAATCCGTCGGGCGCATCCGCTCGGGAAGGGGAGGAAGCATGCGATTCATCCGCTGAACGTCATTGTCGGCCGTATTTCTCATAATCAGTTAAAAATCAATTTAAGAAACAAGATTGTTAAATTACTTAACATTTTTGTTAAGCCCTAAAATCGGCTTAAAACTGGCAAAATCCAGCATCTAAATGTCCTTTCCGTACACGCGCCGCCGCTTGGTCTGCTCGGTCTCGTAGATATCCCACGTACCTTGCATTTTCACATTGGATTCCAATTCCGCGTTGCTCTCTCCATACTTGAATCCGTTCTTTATATAGAGATTGATCAGGTCTTCGAAAATGACGGCGAGCACCCCGCGAGAACGCCATTCGGCCTTCACTCCGATCAGCAGCAATTCGACGGATTCCTCGTATTTGAAGAACATGGATTTCAGAAGATGATACCACCCGAACGGGAACAATTTCCCGCCGCCTTTCTGCAGCGCACGGGTGATCGAAGGCATGGTAATACCGACACCGATGATGTTGCCGTCGCTGTCTTCCACGATGTTGACGAATTTGAGGTCCAGCAATCCCAGGTACGTATCAATGTATTTGTCGACCATGTTATCCGGCAGGATGGTGAAATTATACAATTCGCCATAGGTCTCGTTGATCAGGTCGAAGATTTTGTGGCCGATCCCTTCTTTGAGCACCTCTTTCCGCGTCGGTTTCCGCAGGCGGACACCATAGCGTTCCTTGACGAGCTGGGCGACCCGGGTCACTTTCTCCGGAACCTGCTTCGGGATGAAAATCTTATACTCCAGCCAGTCCACTTCCTTGCTGAATCCCATGGCCTCCATGTGCTGGGAATAGTAAGGATAATTGTACAGGAGCGCCATCGTGCAAAGCTGGTCGAACCCTTCCACCAGCATGCCTTCCGCATCGAAATCCGTGAAGCCGAGCGGCCCGGCAATGTGGGTCATCCCACGCTGCTTTCCGAACTCTACCACCTTGTCTATCAGCGCTTTCGAGACTTCCGGATCATCAATGAAGTCAAACCAGCCGTAGCGTACTTCCTGGTGTCCCCACTTTTCATTGGCCCGCCGGTTGACGATGGCCGCGACGCGGCCGGCAATCTTTCCGTCTTTGTAAGCCAGATAACAGGCTGCCTCACAAAACTGGAAAGCCGGGTTCCGGTCGGGATCCAGTGTCGCCATCTCGTCTGTAAACAGTTTCGGGACGAACCAGGGAACTCCTTTGTAGAGTTGGTTCTGAAAGTTCACGAACTTCCTCATCGTGGATTTGTCCGTGACTTGCTGAATTTGGATAGACATAAGTAAGTATGTGTATAGGTCTTAGTTTCGCAAATATAGTCATTATTCTCTTTTTATTGTACGCCGCTGCCGGGCGGGGGAATCTCTTTTTTTGCTAAATTTGTAAATCAAACAAGCGAGCCCACGATGCCCCGGAGGTGGAAAATATTCTTCCTGCTGATTCTCATGCTATTGCACCATTCCCTCTGCGAAGGTCAGCAGAAGGGGACAGGGCGTTATTCTGCCGGAGGGCTGTTTTCTCTGAACCAATGTGGGATCGCCTTCACCTTTGATGACAGGGAAGACCTCTTTTCGGAAATCGTATTGGCGGCCGATCTGACCGGCGTCGTTCCCGGGCAGGTGCGCCGGCCCGGCATCCGGGCGGAATATTACCGCAATTACATTTTGCGGGAACTGCAAGTTCCTGAAATGCAAATGGTTTTATATGCCGGAATGGGCGGTGTCACCGGTTACGTGATGGATTACAATTCACCGATGGGCCTGCTGGCGGGAATATCCGGAACGATCGGTGTCCGGATGCGATTCCAGCTGCCGGTTGAAATCCGCTTCGGTTTTTCCGGCAGTCTGGCGGCGCACGCGGTTTTCACCGGGAAGGTCAACCAGACATTGATACTGTATCGTAACGGCTTGATAAACTTGGTATATCCACGCATTAATATAAACTATCGCTTCTAATGGAACGCCGCCTTTGGACTGCCATCATCCTGGCACTGATTGCCCTGTTTTCCCCGCGGAATGCCCGCGGCGGGAACTGGCGCTTCGGCCTGGAATGGGGAGCCTCTCCTGCCGTCTTTTCCTCGGGAAAGTACTCTTTCCTGACGGAGGACGGCTATCTGATTCAGCGTTCCGAAAACAAATGGGGACTCGCGCTCAACGGCGAACTCTTGAGCGGGATCGGCTGGGACTTTTCCGATCATTGGACAGCGATGCTGAAAACCGGCTATGCCGGCATTTCGAAGGATATCCGGATTGTTCCCTTCCTGCTTGAGACGACCTATTCCTTTACAGGAAACGATTCCGGGTGGGCGCTGTGCCTGTCCGGCGGAGCCGGCTTGAACGAGCATTTCCGGGGCCCCGTTTCGTACCTGGGGAATCTCGGCGCCGCATACCGGATTCCGCTAACCTCTTTCCTTTCAATGGATTTGAAAGCAGGTTTGCGCGCCGCGTGGACCAGACCGCCCTTGTATGACGGAGCGGCCCGTGTGCCGGAATCGGATATCCGGCGGAACCAATTCGGCGTTGTGGGTGGCAAGTTTACCATTGCCTTTCATTTCGCCCCGTCGAAAAAGAAATAACAGGCTCGTTCTCGCGGAGGATGGTTTTCGCTGAGGACGAATTGAACTAAAGAATAAAAAAAGCAATATGAAGATTTCTGAAAGAATCAGGTATGTAGGCGTCAACGATTGCGCCAAGGAACTTTTCGAAAACCAATGGCCGCTGCCCTGGGGCGTCAGCTACAATTCCTATCTGGTAATAGGGGACAAGGTGGCCCTCATCGATACGGCGGCTGCTGGCTTCGGGGACGAATTCCTGGACAATATCCGGATGGAGATCGGGGAGCGGCACATCGACTACCTGGTTGTCAACCACATGGAACCGGACCATTCTGCCCTGATGGCACGGATCCGGCAGGCGTATCCCGCCATCGAAATCCTGACCTCTGCAAAGGCGGTTCCGATGATTGCCGGCTATCAGGGAATCACGGACGGCATCCGGGTCGTCCGGGAAGGGGAGACCCTGGACCTGGGCGGTGCGACGCTGCAGTTTTTCATGACGCCGATGGTCCACTGGCCCGAAACCATGATGACCTTCCTGCAAGAGGAGAAAACCTTATTCTCCGGAGATGCTTTCGGCTGTTTCAAGGCAGTCGGAAATGCTGTAAATGAGCGTTTTACGGACTTTGAAGACGAGATGGTCCGCTATTATTCCAATATCGTCGGCAAATACGGCCAGACGGTTCAGGCCGCCTTGAAAAAGCTTGCAGGACTGACCCTGGAGCGCATCTGCCCGACCCACGGTCCGGTCTGGAGCGGGGAAGAGATGGGACAGGTTGTCGCGCTGTATGACAAACTCAGCCGCTATGAGGGAATCCCCGGCGTTTGCATCGTATATGGTTCCATGTATGGCAATACGGCGCAGGCTGCGGAAACACTTGCTGCAGAACTGGAAAAGCGGGGGATTCCCCATGTGATGCACAACCTGACGCAGGAGCATGTCTCCTTTGCCTACCGGGACCTGTTCCGGTACGACACCCTCGTCGTCGGCGCACCGACCTATAACAACGACATTTTCCCGCCGGTCCGGGATTTCATGCACGGGGTAGGGGCACGACTGGTCAAGAACCGGCGGTTCGCTGCTTTCGGGTCTTATACGTGGATGGGAGCCAGCGTCAAGCTGCTGAACGAAATGGCTGAGGCCTGCAAATTCACCCTGGTCAGCGAGGGCCTGTCGTTCCCGCAGGGGTATTCTCCGGAAAAATGCGACATGGCGGGACTTGCTGACAAATTGGCTGAATAACAACTTCTTACAACGAGTGGGCGACCAATCAGTCGCCCACTCAATTTTTTGCTTTTCAGAAAGCCGGATTACATCCTCCGGATCCAGATATTGCGGAAACTGATTGCCGGGCTCGGGTCACCGTGGCTCTGCAACAAGATCGGGCCGTCTCCATGGACCTTGACCTTCGGGACGCCGATATACTCCGTCGTTCCCAGGATTTCCGTATTGTTCTGGACGACAACGCCGTTGTGGATCACGGTCACGCGGGGACGATACAGATAACTGCCGTCTTCCTTGAAAACAGGGGCCGTGTAGATGATGTCGTACACATTCCATTCACCCGGGGCGCGCATGGCATTCACCAGCGGGGGAGTTTGCTTGTAGATGGATCCGGCCTGGCCGTTGACGTAAGTTTCATTCTTGAAATTGTCCAGTACCTGGATTTCATACATGTTCTGGAGATAAACGCCGCTGTTGCCTCGGGACTGGCTCTTGAATTCTTCGCCCATCGGCGGGACGCACCATTCGATGTGGAGCTGGAAACTGCCGAAAGATTCCTTGGTCTGGATGTTTCCGGCTTTTTTATTGACCGTCATGACACCGTCATGGACATCCCAGCCGGCAGGGGAATGATCCTGTTTTTCCCACGCGGACAGATCCTTGCCGTCGAATAAGACAATTGCATCGGACGGTGCGCTGCAAGTCGCCTGGTCGCCGGGAGTCACAATCGCCGGCTGCGGGGTCCAGAACTCTGTCATCTTCGGTTTCATCGGCTCAGGTTTCGGGTATTCCTTGGTTTCCTGGGCGAGAGCGGCTCCGGCCAGAAGGAGGAGCGCTGTCGAGAGAATCAGTTGCTTTTTCATTGTATTGATTGGTTTTAATGGATATCGTTGCGGAGGGACAGGAATGGCTCTTGTTCAAGATTCCGAAACAAAAATACAAAATTAATATGGAATAACGCCGATTAATGCATATATTTGGTACCGAGCCACAGACCCATTTATACACAACGTTATGAAACAATTATTTTCGTATCTTTCCTTTGCAATTTGCTGCCTGACGCTCACTGCCCAGCCCGGAGGCGGCCAATCCCTGCATGACCGGCAGGCCCGCCAGAGTCCGGACTGGTTCCGCAGGGGACTGACCTATCAAGTCATGCCCCGTTCCATGAGTGAAGCAGGGACGCTGAAAGGAGCAGAAGCGCATTTGGAACGCCTCCGCGACCTCGGTGTCACCACGTTGTACCTGATGCCTGTCAATGTCGCCGATACGGATATGGACCAGGCTCACTGGAGTCCGCGCCAAATCCGGTCCGGTTACAATGACCCGCGGAATCCTTACCGGGCGGCAGATTATTTCCATGTCGATCCGGAATACGGGACGGATCAGGACCTGAAGGACTATATCGACCATGCCCACGAGCTCGGGATGAAGGTCTTGCTGGACCTGGTCTTTTTCCATTGCGGACCTGGCGCGCAAGTCCTCCGTCAACATCCGGAATACTTTGAGCATGAGGAAGATGGCAGTGTCAGATACGGAAGGTGGAGATTCCCCGTCTTCGATTTTTCCCGGCAAGACACCCGGGCCTATTTCAAAACCGTCATGAAGTATTACATTGCCGATTTCAATGCAGACGGCTTCCGACTCGACGTAGCGGACCGGATTCCATTGGATTTCTGGGAAGAAGCCAGGGCCCAGCTGGATGCATTCCGTCCCGGAATTATATTGGCGGCAGAGGGGACGAAAGCGGAGAATACCTTATACGCCTTTGATGCGAACTATGGGTGGCCGGTCTGCAGGAGCGCCATGTCCAATTTGCTGAAAAAGAGCCTGACAGACATGGAGGGATGCGACGCATCGACCATCCGCAAGGCCCACGAAGAATACACCGGACAGCGCCCGGCAGGAACGCTGTCGTGGAATTTTACGGAAAATCACGATATTTCGACCGATTGCTTCCCGTACCGCCACGAACAAACCCGCGGATACGCACGGGTCACTCTGTCAAAGGCATTTACGTTTGCCATCGACGGCGTCCCGTTCCTGGTAAACGGCGAGGAAGTCTGCTATGACAAGACGATCTCCATGTTCGGAAACAAGAATGCCTGGATCCAATGGGAGGCATACAGCAAGTTGCCCAAGGCGGTTGAGCGGACCCGGAACATCCGGGAGTGGATGCAAATGCGCCGCCAGTACAGTTCGCTGACGAACGGTCAGACGCAATGGCTGGACAACGACCGCCCGAAAGAAATCGTTTCCTTCCTGCGCCATGACGGGGTTTCCGAAGATGTCGTCTTCGTCGGCAATTTCTCCGATAAACAGCTGACAGTCAATTTGTCGAACGGGATGAAATACGAGTTGGAGCCGTGGGGCTATATTTTCAGGCCCGTCGCGCGGTAGCGCATGCCGATGTTAACATAATATAAATTGTGTAACAAAAGGGGATTATCGCATCCCAAGCATCGCTTCGCAGCCTTCCAGGATATCTTGGAAGGCTGTTTCGAAATCGCCTGTGTACCACGGATCCGCCACATCGCGACCGACGCCGGTATAAGACATCAGCAGATGGATTTTTCCATCCGGATCGTCCGAAATGATCCGTCGGATCAGCCGCAGATTGGACGAGTCCATACAGATGATCCGGTCGAAGCGGTTAAAATCCGGCCGCGTGAGCTGTCTCGCCCGTTTCTGCGGGTCGAACGGAACTCCGTGCTGCGTCAGGCAGCGTTTTGCCGGCGGATAAATCGGATTGCCGGTTTCCTCGGACGAAACGGCGGCAGACTCTATATAATACTCATTTTCAACGCTTTTTGCGCGTACCAAAGCTTTCAGGACAAACTCAGCCATCGGACTACGGCAGATATTTCCGTGGCAGACAAATAGAATTCGTTTCATAATCTCAAAGATAATCAACTTCTTGCAAAGCGGCAAATCCAGTACGGACCGTGATTCGTAAATAACTTATAATAAACATTTTATGCATAATCTCCTACTCGAAATCAGGCAGGAAATTTCGCGCAAATACCCGTAAACCAAAACTTTACACAGTACGCCCTGCAAAGAGATTACAATAATTCTTGCAGATTCACAGCAAAAAATTATTTTTGTTACCTGAAACAATAACCAACCATGTCCTAGTTCCTGGATTTCTATAAAGTAAGTCCGCCGGCCGCTGTCCAGATGGCACCTCAGAAACAGGAGCGCGCCTACAAGCGGATGCGGATGCAGACCTTTCTGGCCGTCACTTTCGGCTATGCACTGTATTACGTCTGCCGGCTGTCGATCGGCGTCATGAAACAGCCCCTGATCGATGCGGGCCTGCTCAGTGCGACGCAACTCGGCATCGTGGGCGCCTGCCTGTACTGGAGTTACGCTGTGGGAAAACTGGTCAACGGTTTCCTGGCGGACGGGGCCAACATCACCCGTTTCATGGCCACGGGCCTGATCATCTGGTCGCGGCCAACTTTACGATGGGCCTACTGGGGATCGGTGCAGTGGACGGCGGCCTGTCCAATTCGATCCTCTTCCTGGGATTCGCCGCCTATTGGGCCGTCAACGGATGGGCGCAGTCGATGGGCGCTCCCCCGTCGATCGTCGGTCTCTCCCGCTGGTTCCCGCTCAGGATCCGCGGCACATATTACGGCTTTTTCAGCGCCTCCCACAACATCGGCGAAGCGCTCTCCTTCCTCTTTGTAGGAATGCTGGTCGCATCGGCCGGCTGGAAATGGGGCTTCTTTGGCGCCGCCCTTGCCGGAGTGCTCGGAGTACTGATCATCCTGTTCCTGCTGCACGATACGCCCGAAAGCAAGGGCCTCCCCCCTATCGAGGTCCTCTCGGGCGAGAAAGAAGAGGAGGAAACGCTCTCGCCCGCCGAGAAACGCGCCCTGACAGCAAGGATGCAGAAAGAGGTCATCAAGAATCCCGGCATCTGGATACTCGCCCTCGCCAGCGCCTTCATGTATATGAGCCGCTATGCCATCAACGAATGGGGTATCATCTTCCTGCAGGAAGCCAAGGGGTACGACCTGGCAGGTGCCGCGGCCATCATCGCCGTCAATCCCGTTTTCGGCGTGATCGGAACGGTCGTTTCCGGCTGGCTGACCGACTACGCCTTCAAGGGCGACCGGAAGTATACGGCCTTCGTGGCCGGGATCCTGGAGAGCGTCGCGCTGGGACTGTTCCTTTTCGGCGGACCGCAGAAGTGGATCAACATTCTCGCCATGGTCCTGTTCGGCATCGCCATCGGCGTGCTGATCAGCTTCCTGCCCGGGCTGATGGCGGTCGACCTGGTCCCCCGCGAGGCCAGCGGAGCGGCGGTCGGCATCACCGGCATCGCGTCCTATGCGGCCGCCGGCATACAAATGGTCGTCACGGGACTGCTCCTGGACAACCACATTACGGCATCCGGCGTCCACGACTACACCTATGTCAGCTGGTTCTGGCTGGGCTCCGCCGTCATTTCCTTCCTGCTTCCGATACTGATCTGGAAGAAGCGGGGAAATGCGGAAAGGTAAGATTTTCCATTTATTTGGAAGATTTCTGCCATTTTTTCCGTGACGCGCGGAGACTATCTTTGCCACATGGCAAAATTCAATATAGAAACCGCGCAGAACGTCGAAATCAGCAAGAAGATTCCCAGCGAGAAGACGCCGCTCCGGCAGCTGGAGATCATGGAGCAATACACCCGCGTACACAGTGCGCACCTGCGCGCTTCGAAGCAAATGCGCGAGGCGGCCTGCCTGGAGGTGCTGTACCCTACCCTCTTCAGGCACATCCAGGACCAGGATCTGATTGCGGGACGACTGGACTTCCTGCCCATCGGTTTCGGCTGTGTCACTTCGCTCGGCGGTGTCGGCCATTATTGCGTGTTCCGCAAGTTGAAAGCCTTCCGTGAAACGCTTCCGGAAGACCTTCGCCCGCGGGTTGACGTGCTTTATGATTACTGGAAAGATTACGATCTCAAGACCTTATACAATAAAGAAACGCTACAGGACGGGATTCTGGGGATGTTCATCGATACAGAGTATCCGATGATCGCGACAGCCCGCCTGTCGGGCATGATGCTGGACTATCCGACGCTTCTGACCCTCGGCATCGGCGGCCTGCGTACAAAAATCGCCGGACGCCTCAGCGAAGAACCCGGAAATGAATTCCTGAAGGCCGGATTAAAGTGCCTGGACATCTTCGTCCGGAGCGCGGAAGCCCTCCGGCAGGAGGCGCTCGCCCAGTCCGTCTCTGCTGACACCCAGCGGGCCGGAGAGCTGCGCAAAATGGCAGACGTTCTTGAAAACATCAAGGAAAAGGCTCCCGGGACCTTCCCGGAAGCCCTTCAGCTCCTGTGGCTGTATGCCCTGCTTGCCGGGGTTATCAATTACGGGCGTCTGGATGACTTCCTGGGGCCATACCTCGCAGCGGACCTCCGGGAAGGCCGGCTCACCGAAGACGAGGCCTACCGCTTCATCCGGAGCCTCTGGACCCTGATCGAGAACCGCCGGACCACCGTCAACGGTCGGATCATCGTCGGCGGCCGCGGAAGGAAACATCCCGAAGAAGCCGACGTATTCCTGCATCTGGCGATGAAAGCAGCCAAGGACTGCCGCTTCGTCGAGCCCCAGTTCACGCTCCGGGTCGATAAAAACACCTCGGAACAGATCTGGAACGAAGCCCTCGATGCCCTGGGCGCCGGCGCCACCTATCCGACCATCTACAATGACGACGTGGAGATCCCAGCCATTGCTTACGGGATGCGGGTCGACGAGAAAACCGCGGAGCAGTACGTGCCCTTCGGCTGCACGGAGTTCGTCATCCAGGGTGAAAGTACCGGCACGCCGAACATCTGCATCAACCTGCTGAAGATCCTTACGATCTACATGAACGGCGGGATCGACCCGGAAGACGGGATCCGCAAGGACGGAGGCGTTCCCATCAAGCCGCTCCGGGACTACAAGACCTTCGAGGAGTTCTACGACGGCTACAAGCGTCTGCTGGATTTCTATCTTGACCTTTCGGCACGGGCCCAATACCATTCCTACGAAGTGATGAACCGCCACGTAGGCTTCCTTTTCACCAGCCTGCTGATGAAAGACTGCATCGCACGTGGGAGGGCCGTGCTGGACGGCGGCATCCGCTACCTCGGCGGTACCAACGAAACCTACGGGAACATCAATGCGTCCGATTCGCTGCAGGCCATCAAAGAACTTGTCTTCGAACGGAAGAAATACACACTGGAGCAACTCGAAACGGCAGTTTTGGCCAACTTCGAAGGATACGAAGAGATCCGTCAGGACTGCCTCGCCTGCGACAAATACGGCAACGACCTGGACACGGCGGATAAGATGGCAAACGACCTGTACGAATTCGTCGCGAAGGGCGTCCGCGACCGCGGCATCGCCATCGGCATGCAGTATTTCCTGATTGTCATCAGCAACAATCAGCTCAATACCGAATGGGGTCTCAAGACCGCGGCCTCCCCCGACGGCCGCCTTCGCGGAATGTATATGAATCCGGCCAACAACCCCCAGGGCGGCGCCGACAAGAACGGTCCTACGGCCATGCTCAATTCCCTCGCGAAATTCGACGCCCGCTATCATGCCGGCTCCGTCCAGAACATCAAATTTACCCCCTCGATGTTCAACGGGCACCGGGAAATCATCAAGACCCTTTTCCGGACGTACTTCGAACGGGGCGGATGCCACATCATGGTCACGGTCGTCGACAGCGGCGTCCTCGAAGACGCCATGGTGCATCCGGAGAAATATCCCAACCTGATCGTACGCGTCGCCGGTTTCTCTGCCGTTTTCGTCGACCTTTCACCGGATATCCAAAAGGAACTTCTCAGCAGGGTGCTCTATGATGAACGACGCTGTCTCGCCTGAGACTCCCCTCCTGCGGGTGATGTCCATCCAGCGGTTCTCGCTCCATGACGGGCCGGGAATCCGGACCACCGTTTTCCTGCAAGGATGTTCTCTGCACTGCCCGTGGTGCTGCAACCCTGAGTCACAGCCGTTTACGGGAGGTAAAATGATAAGTGTCGCGGAAGTGCTGGCAATCGTGGAGCGGGACCGGGATTATTATCGGAATTCCGGCGGAGGAGTAACCTTTTCGGGCGGAGAGGCCTTTCTCCAGGGAGCGGGCCTTCTCGCCCTGCTGAAGGCTTCCAAAGCCGCAGGGCTGCACACGGCGGTCGAAACTTCAGGCGCAGCGGACGGAATAAGGCTGCAGCGGGCGGAACCCCTGACCGACCTGTTCCTATACGACCTGAAGCACTGCCGGGAGGATGTCCTGAGGCGGACCACCGGCGCCGACCTGCCCACTGTCCTCCGCAATCTTTCACTCGTTGCGCCCAGCAGGAAGGTGATTGTCCGGATTCCCTGCATTCCGGGATTCAACCTGGATGCAGATACGCTTCAAGGCATCTTCGACCTGGTCCTGAAATATGGAATCCGGCAGGTGCACCTACTCCCCTATCACACCCTTGGGATCGACAAATACGCGCGGCTCGGACGCGACTATGCCTGGAGCCGCGAATGCGTCAAGAAAGAGGACCTGGAAGAGTATGCCGAAATGGCACGCAGCCGCGGTCTCACCGTCCAGATCGGGGGCTGAGCCTTTCGCGGTATTCCCGCGGGGACACCCCCTCCATCTTGGAAAAGAACTTGCTGAAATAATAGGGGTCTTCAAAGCCCAGCATCGGAGCAATCTGATTGATTTTCAGACGCGTATTGGAAAGAAGATAACGCGCCCTGTCGGCCTTGAGCCGCATCAGATAGGTGATCGGAGAGATCCCCACTTCCTTGGTGAAGACCCGTGTAAAATAGGACTCCGAATAGCCAAGATAGGAGCAGATATCCCCGACGGAAAGTTTCTCTCCAAGATGATCATTCATATAATGGGCGGCCTTGCCCACGAGGGAGGTATTGCCCGGGCGCTCCTGGGCGGTACCGTTCCAGACGTCCGGATACAGGAAGGCGGACAGCAGCCGGGGGAAAGCCAGGTCGACATAAGCGGCCGTATCGGCATCCGCATGACCTTCCAGGACGGTCAGGATTTCGTCGAACAGGGCGGCGATTTCCGGGAGACGGGCCTCCTCTCCGAAGGAATGGATTCCATGGATGCGGGCATAGGCCGCCTGCGCCCCGGGGCCGGTAAAATGCGCCCAATAAATGGACCAGGGCTGATGTTCCGAGGCGCCATAGGCGTGAGGAACATGCTCCGGAAGCACGAAAAACTGGGATTTGGAAACCTTCCGGCGCACCCCGGCAAGTTCGAACCACCCTTCCCCTTCCGTGCACCAGATCAGGACATACTCTCCGCAACCATGCGGTCTTTCCACGAAGTGATAGGCTGCATCCGGGAACACGCCCATCGAGTGAAGCTGCAGGGAAGGACGCTCCGTTCTGTTATCTACGTAGAACGGATACACGACGAGTCGCTGGCCCTGGAATCCTTTTCTGATCTTCAGCATGGTGCAAGTATAAGCAATTTCCATGACATTTGGAAATCCATGCAAGGATTTTCCATCTTATTGGAAAAATCCAGCCATTTTTTCCCGACGAGCATTGCCTATCTTTGCAAATAGAAACATGAAATGCCGATAACCCGTTTGAAAAGAATCCTGATACCCGCGTTTTTGACCCTCCTGCTCTGCGCCTGCGGCGGAAAGACCCCCGTGGAGACCGACACGGCTCCGCTCAAGGTCTCTCCCGCCTCGCAGAGCGTCGTGGCCCTCGGCGAGATGAAATCCTTCACCGTTGTCTCCGCCACCGACTGGTACGCCCGAAGCAGCGCCGCCTGGAATATCGTCAAAAAAGGCGATACGGTCGATTTCAAGTGCGATATCGCCATCGACGGAGATGCTCCCAAGCCCATTTATGCACTCGATTCGACCATGTATCAGCTGATGACCGACGGACAGGACGCTTCCGATACGCCTGGTCCCGCCGCCAGCCTGTATTTCAAATACGATCCCAAGACCTTCCCGGTCGTGAGCAAAGACTTGAGCAAGGTTTGGATCGTGGAAGTGGACGGCCGGCAGGACTGGTATTCCCTTGGTATCAAGGGTTACGAACTTTACCGGATCGCCAAGAAACTCGGCGGCTGGTGGGCCACGGGCCTGGACGGCGGCGGCTCTTCCGCGGTCTGGCTGTGGGACCCCGCCACTTCCAAGGGCAGCATCGTCAACCGCCCGTCCGACAGCAAGGGCGAACGCAGCGACCTTTCCTACTGGGCTATCAAACAAAAATAAGAAGCTAAGAAGCTGTTTTGAAATGGTTACCGAATTTTTATATAGGTTATTTTTAGTAATGTGTAAAGAAGACATCTGATCACATGAAAACACTTGCATATCGGCTCGGCGTCGATGTCGGCGGGACCAATCTGGTCGCCGCCGTGGTAGACGGCTCTTTCAGGATTCTTTCCAAGGTTTCCATTCCTGCGGGCGCCCACCGCGGGATCGACGAGATCACCGGCGATATCGTCCGGGTCAGCCGGATGGCCGTCGAAGAGGCGGGAATCCCCATGGAAAAGGTATCATCCTGGGGTATCGGGATGCCCAGCTGCATCAATCCCTCGACCGGACTCCTCGTCCATGCCAACTGCTTCGGCTGGAAAAACGTGCCCATTTACGATTATCTCGAAGGGAAGCTTCCCCTCCCCCTCAAAATCGAAAACGACGCCAACTGCGCCGCCCTGGGAGAAGCCCTCGCCGGGGCCGCGAAGGGACGGTCCCATATCCTGATGCTCACGCTCGGGACCGGTGTCGGAAGCGGAATCGTCATCGACGGGAAACTGTTCACCGGCGCCGACGGGATGGGCGCGGAACTGGGCCATACCAAACTGGTCTACGACGGCCGGCCCTGCACCTGCGGACAGAAGGGGTGCCTGGAGGCCTATTGCTCCGCGACGGCCCTGATCCGTTCCGCACGCGAGGCGGTCGGGGCCCATCCGGAATCGGAAATCCTCGCCCTGGCCGGGGGAAATGCCAGAAAGATCAACGGGAAAACGGTCTTCGAGGCCGCCGCCAAGGGCGATTCCCTCGCGGAATCCATCCTTGACGACTATGTTTCCCATCTCGCCGCCGGACTCTCTTCATTCATCACCATTTTCCGTCCGGAAGCCATCATTCTCGGCGGAGGAATCGCCCTCGCCGGCGACGCGCTTTTCGGCCGGCTCGCCGCGAAACTCCCGGAACTGACCTTCGGAGCCGCCCAGATCGGCGTTCCACCCATCCTTCCCGCCACCCTCGGAAACGACGCCGGACTGATCGGAGCCGCATTTTTATAAATCTGATATGAAAGCATCTGAAGCCCTCCTTATCCTGATCGCTTCGGGCCTGGCATTCTGTTCCGGATGCCGGCCTGAAGGCGGAATGAGCAAAAAGGAAATCATCACGGCAAAGAATTTCCCGCTCTGCCATGAACTGAACCGGGACAAAACCCTGTCGGATCTCCTTTCCTCCGACCCCACCCTTTCTTCCCTATCCCTGACGGAATTCGAAGCCTACCGCAATGCCGCTTCCGAAGAAGAGGCGGTCCACGCCGCCCTCCTTTCCGACCCTGAAATCGGGAAAGTCTCCGACTGCCTGGCGGCCCTCGCCGGAAATCCCGCGGTCGAAGCGTTGTGCAAAACCCTGAAAGAAAGCGGGAAGTATTTAATTTACAACGATTTACCGAACGAAGAATTCCTCCGGGAGGCCTGGAAACAGGATGCCGAAGGGATCAACCGGACGATCCGGACCTACGCCCTCGGCGAAAAACCCGTCTATAAAATCGATTCCATGAGCATCATCCCTGGAATCCGGTATTTCGACCGCTGCCGCCACTCTCTGCGGGAAAGCATCCTAGAGATCGCGGACGGGAAGAACCTCTGCTCGCTTCCCCTGGAAACCGCCTTCGGTTTCCTCAACATCAATGAACGGGACGAGGCGGCCGACTTCGAACCGCTCGCCGGAACAGTCAACAGCCAGGCCCTGCGCGCGGTCCGGAAAACGCAGTGGAACAAATATCCCTACCCCCTCATCCTCGCCCTCGGGCATGGACCGGAGATCCCCGGGGAAGAGATCAGTCCGAACGGAAGAATCGTATGTTCCTATGCGGCTGAGCTTTATAAGGAAGGAAAGGCCCCTTTCATCGTGGTCAGCGGAGGCAGGGTCCATCCCTACAAGACCCGGTTCATCGAGGCGGCCGAGATGAAACGCCACCTGATCGAAACCTACGGGATCCCCGAATCCGCCATCATCATGGAACCGCACGCACGCCATACGAATACCAATATCCGGAATACCGGCCGGCTCATGCTCCGGTACGGCATTCCCATGGACCGGCCGGTACTCATCACCTCGTGCGACTGGCACATCGACTTCATCCAGACGGCAAGGTTCGACTCCCTTTCCGCCAACCTGATGAAAATCAAGTCTTTCAAGCAGGGAGAAAGGTTATCAAGCACCCGCATCGAATGCCTCATCCTCCCTTCCTGCACCCAGGTTTCCCCCATCGATCCCCTTGATCCTTAAATGAAAAACCATATCATGAGAAAAACTGAAGAACTCGCGAAAAAACTGCAGGGCGGACTGATCGTGTCCTGCCAGGTACAGCCGGACGACCCGTGCTACTCCATCGACTTTGTGGTGAAAATGGCCAAATCGGCCGCCTGGGGCGGTGCCGTCGGCCTTCGGGCCAACTCTCCCGACCAGATCGCTGCCATCAAGAAAGAAGTGGACCTGCCGCTGATCGGCCTCTACAAGATCTGGCACGATGACACCGACGTGTTCATTACTCCGACGCTGGAGGCCGCGCTGGAAGTCTGGGAGGCGGGGGCGGACATCATCGCGCTCGACTGCACCGACCAGATCACCCACGAGGGACGTCCCGCCTGGGAACTGTTCCAAAAGGTCCGCGAAGCCATTCCGGATGCGCCCCTCTTCGCCGACGTCTCCACCTATGCCGAGGCCGAACGGGCCGTTAAAATGGGTGCCGATTTCGTGGGCCCGACCCTCTACGGCTACACCAAGGACACGATGCATATCACGGGTCCCGACTTCCGTGAATTCGGCCGGATGTGCCGCGCATTCAAAGGCAAATCCTGCGTCATCATGGAAGGGCACATCTACACGCCCGAAGATGCGATGAAGGTGCTCTATCTGGGCGCCCACGCCGTCGTGGTGGGCAGCGCCATCACCCGTCCGCACCTGATCACGGCCCGCTTCACGGACCTTCTGAGCGGATACCGCAGCGACTGGCGCAAGGCCGAGACCAGCCACCACTGACCATGAGTCCTGACGTGGAAATCGTAAGTTTTGAACTGGAATTCGGCACGGGCGGACTCAGGGCCGTCATGGGGCCGGGCGGCGACAGGATGAACGAGATGACGGTCGCGATGGCCACCCAGGGACTGGCCAATTACATCCGCCGCCACTGCGGCGATGCGCCGGCCTCCGTGGTGATCTCTTATGACTGCCGCAACCATTCGGAAGAATTCGCCCGGACGGCGGCACGCGTCCTGTCGCCCAACGGAATCGACGTTTATATCTTCGAGAGTCTCCGTCCTACGCCGGAAATGAGTTATGCCATCCGACTCAAAGGCGCCATCGCTGGCATCATAATCACCGCCTCGCACAACCCGCCGGAATACAACGGCTACAAGGTATCCTGGCAGGACGGCGGACAGATCACATCACCGGTTGACAAGGACATCGTGGCGGAGGTCGGCAAGATCAAGGACAGCAGCGAGGTGCGTTTCGAGCCGCTTCCAGGCACGGTCGCTGGGATAATCACCCCAATGGGAGAGGCAGAAGACGAATGCTACCTCCGCGACATCCTTTCGATGACCTTGTCGCCGGAATCTGTCAGGCGCCATTCCGATCTGAAGATCGTGTATACGCCCCTTCACGGCTGCGGGGTGCATCTGGTGCCGGAATGTCTTAGAAGACTGGGATTCAGGAATGTTTTCCACGTCCCGGAGCAGGATGTCAACGACGGGAACTTCCCTACCGTTTCCTCCCCCAATCCAGAAGAGGATCCGGCTTGGGAGATGGCCCTTGCCGTTGCGGAGCGCGAGAAGGCTGACCTCGTCCTTGCTACCGACCCGGATGCCGACCGGATGGGCGCTGCCGTACGGAACCGGGACGGCCGCATCGTCCGGCTACACGATGATGGATGAAAAAGCGGTTATTTGCAAATTTTCCCAAATATTCCAATCTTTGATAGGATTGCTGACCACAAAGAAGAACAATCGATTCGTATATACAGCATAATTAATTATAAAACATTGTCGGATTATGAAGTCGTTTATATTCCTTCTCGCTGCCGTCCTTCTTCTGTCTGGAAATGACGGAAGGGCAGCCCTGCCTTCCCGGGAGCCGGGCGCACCAGTTCAATGCGCCGCGATGCTTTCCGCAGGCAATGCGGAAGTCGGGGTTGCCGCTGACGGCTCCCTGGTCCTCCTGCGTGGCAAGAATGAAAACCACAACTATGCTTCCGGAGGCCCGCTCTGGAGACTGTATTACGAAACGCATGAGGAGATGGAGATTCCGGTCTATGCCGACGAGCAGCCGGCCCCGGCGATCCGGGCGGACGCTTCTGCCATCGTCATCCGCTACAACAGCCTCGTCAGCCGCGGGAAGACCCTCCCGATCGGGCTTACGCTCACGATCACGGCGGAGAATGGGGAAATCCACTTCGCTTCCCGG